>MDTG01420450.1_pt1 | contig 23178 bp, 21 predicted proteins | sample 811421 | NCBI WGS metagenome assembly MDTG01 (sample SAMN05326645, study PRJNA326480) | marine metagenome | isolation source: seawater | place: Pacific Ocean: South East | collected 2011
GGGTAATGAAATCGTTGAAGAAAGCGAGAGTTTTAAGTATTTAATTAAGAAGGTAAAATAATTATAGTCATGACTAAAGAAAAAAACAGATATGGAGATGCTGACCTTAAGGAGTTCAGGTCGATAATAGAAAGAAAGCTTGGTGAGGCCAAAGAAGACTTGTTGGTTCTTAAGGGTTCACTTTCTCATAAAGATGACCACGGAACAGATGATACTGGTCGATCTTTTAATATGATGGAAGACGGGGCAGAAACATTAATGAGAGAAGAAAATGCACAGCTTGCATCTAGAACAGAAAAGTTTATAACAAACCTAGAGCACGCTCTTGTTCGAATAAATAATAAAACCTACGGCGTTTGTAGAAAAACAGGGAAGCTAATTAGTAAAGCAAGGCTAAGGCTTGTGCCACATGCAACGCTTAGTATCGAGGCAAAAAAGAGTGAAAACTAGCTAATATTGATTAAAAAATATTTTCCCTTATTTATTATTTTTGGAGTTCTTTTATTGGACCAATCTCTAAAGGTTTGGGTAAAGACCAACTATAGTTTGGGTGAAAATATTTTAGCTCTAGGTATTCTTCGTTTTGATTTTGTAGAAAACCCAGGCATGGCTTTCGGCTTGTCCTTTGGTGGCTTAATAAGCAAGTATATTCTAGGGGTTTTTAGGTTGATTGCCGTCTTTTTTATTGGAAAATATATTCTTGTTCTAATAAAAAACAAGGCAAGTAGGGTTTTTCTAGTGTTGGTGTGTTTAATTTTTTCTGGTGCCCTTGGTAATATTATTGACAACTTGTTTTATGGTCTTGTTTTCAGTTCTGGAACCTCTTGGAATAATGAAATCGGGTGTTGGGTTGGGTATTCTGGTGTTTCTACGCTTTTTAACGGAGCTTATGGTGGCTTTTTAGAGGGATGCGTAGTAGATATGATTCATTTAGAAGTTTACTGGCCGTCTTGGGTTCCGTTTGGTTTTGCAGAAAAAGAAATTTTTCCTCCAGTTTTTAACGTTGCTGACACATGTATTTCATCTAGTGTGGTGCTAATAATAGTATTTTACAAAAAGCTGGTCAGAAAAGAAGATTTAGATTTTGGTAATATAATAAAAAACAAGTCTGTTTAAACAACAATATTTACTATTTTTCCTAGAACCACTATTATTTTTTTTGGACTTTTACCTTTTAAATATTTAAGAGTTTTTACATTTTTTATCACCTCTTTTTCTATTTCCTCCTTACTTATATTTACAGGTAGTTCCAAAATAAATTTCATTTTTCCATTAAAAGAAACTGGGTACTTGTGGCTGTTTTCTATAAGGTGTTTAGGGTTGTATTTAGGAAATTTAGCAAAGGAAACACTTTCTTTATTTCCTAATTTTTGCCAAAGCTCTTCGCAAATATGTGGTGCATATGGGGAAATTATTAAGCAAAGGTCTGAAAGAATCTCTTTTTTATTGCATTTTAAAGCGCTGAGCTCGTTGACACAGATCATAAAAATAGACACTGGTGTATTAAAAGAATATCGTTCTATGTCTTCTTGTGTTTTTTTTATTGCTTTATGAATAGACCTTAGCTCTTCTTTTGTTGGTTCTTGATCAGAAATGTTAAGCTTGTTGTTTTCGTGGAAAAGCCTCCATAATTTTTTTAGAAATCCTTCAACGCCTGTTATCCCTTGAACGTCCCATGGTTTGTGTTGTTCTAAAGGGCCTAAAAACATTTCATAACAGCGAAGGGTGTCTGCCCCAAACTTTTCTACAAGAGCATCTGGTGTTTGAACGTTGTATTTGGATTTAGACATTTTTTCTACCTCCCCTGGGCATATAAATTTTTCATTTTCTAAAACAAATTCAGCATTGTTATGTTCTTTTCTTGAGTTTTTAAACGCCTTTATGTTTAGTTCGTAGCCACTAACCAGATTTATGTCTACATGTGTTTTAAAAACATGTGTTTGTAGTGACTCATAAAGAAGGTTTATTGTTTTGTTGTTTGCAGTGTATAGGCTGGGTTTTTTAAGTTTTTCTTTGAATTGTTTTTTTGATTCTTCCTTTCTTTTGGCTGGGTCTTCTACTATGGACCTAGAAAAATAAATAGGATTGGGCTGATTGTTTACTTCGCTTTTAAGTTTATAAACAAACCGTGAGTTTCCTTGAATCATTCCTTGGTTAATCAGTTTTTTGAACGGTTCATTAAAAGGAATATAGTCTAAATCATATAGTATTTTTGTCCAAAATCTAGAATACAAAAGATGTCCTGTTGCGTGTTCTGCACCACCTATGTATAAGTCTACATTTTTCCAATAGTTTGCTTTTTCTCTATTTACGAATTCCTCTTTGTTGTGAGGGTCCATGAACCTTAAAAAATACCAGCTGCTTCCTGCCCAGCCTGGCATGGTGTTGTGTTCCATTCTATCTCCTGGGCACTTAAACCCCCAAGATTCTTCTTTTGCTCTAGCTAGGGGTGGATCTCCTTTGGCTGTTGGCAAATACTTGTCCACGTCTGGTAATTTCACAATATTTTCTTTTTTAAAAATGTATGGTGTTTTTTCTTTGTAATAAACAGGAAAAGGTTCTCCCCAATATCGTTGTCTAGAAAAAACAGCGTCTCTAATCTTATATTGTGTTTTTTCTTTTCCGTAGCCATTTTGCTCTATATGAAGAATTGCTAGTTCGGTTGCTTTTTTTATACTTAATTCATTTAAAAAATTTGAATTGGTAATTATTGCATCTTTTCCTGTAAAAGCACCTTTAGATATATCTTTGTTCTTAAATACGTTTGGAATTTCTAAGGAAAATTGTTTGGCAAATTCCCAGTCTCGTTGATCGCCACACGGAACAGACATTACTGCTCCAGTACCATAGTTAGCCAAAACATAATCACCAGTCCAAATAGGAATTTTTTTATTTGTAAATGGGTGCTTTGCGTAGGCGCCCGTAAATGCACCAGTCGAGGTTTTTAAATTGCTAATTCTTTCTCTTTCTGATTTTAATCTTGAAGCCTTTTGGTAGTTTTTAATTTCTCTTTCTTGGTTTTTTGTGGTAATCTTTTGTACTAGTTCGTGTTCAGGAGCTAAAACAACAAAAGAAACACCAAAAATAGTATCTGGTCTTGTTGTAAAAACCTCTATGGTATGTTTTTTTTCTCCCATAGTTTTAAAATAAATGGATACACCCTGAGATTTTCCTATCCAGTTTCTTTGCGTATCTTTTATAGCGTCTGTCCATTCAATATTGTCTAATCCTTTTAGTAGGCGATCTGCATATGCGGTTATTCGCATGCTCCATTGTCGCATTTTTTTTTGCTCTACAAGGTGTCCTCCCCTTTCTGAAACTCCGTTTTTAACCTCGTCGTTGGCTAAAACAGTTCCAAGCTCGGGGCACCAGTTTACCAAGGTATTTGATAGGTAGACTAGTCTGTATTCTAATAATACTTCTTGTTTTTCTTTTTCATTAAAGCCTTTCCATTCAGAGGATGAAAATTTTTTATCATAGTTAGTTGCTGCATTTATCTTGGTATTTCCCTCTTTTTCAAAGTGCTTTATAAGCTTTTCTATTTTTTCAGCTTTTTGGGTTTCGTTGTTATACCAACAATTAAAAATTTCTTTAAATATCCACTGGGTCCATTGGTAATAATCTGGTTCGGAGGTTCTTATTTCCCTGTCCCAGTCAAAAGAAAAACCAATTTTATCTAATTGTTTTCTATAACCTGTAATTTTATTTCCTTCGTTGTCAATACCTCCCTCAATATTGGTTTTGGTAGTAACAGCTGGGTGTTGGCCTGTTTGAATAGCATACTGTTCTGCAGGAAGACCAAAAGAATCGTATCCCATTGGGTGAAGAACGTTAAAGCCTAACAGCCTTTTATATCTAGCATAAATATCCGATGCTATATAACCTAAAGGGTGTCCAACATGTAGTCCTGCACCCGATGGATAAGGAAACATGTCTAATACATAAAACTTTGGTTTATTAATATTAACTTCAGAGTTAAATATTTTATTTTCTTCCCAATATTTTTGCCACTTTTTTTCTATTTTTTGAGGAATATACTCTTCCATTATTTTGTTTTCTTAGGTAGTTTATCTATAACTAAAACTATTTCTCCTTTGATTTTTTTGTTTTGAAAGTGTAAAAGTAATTCTTCTGCTGTTCCATTAATGTTTTCTTCGTGAATTTTTGATATTTCTCTTGAAATACTTATTCTTCTTGTTTCTGGAAGGTTTTCTTGCAGTTCAGAAAGAAGCTTTAATAATCGATGTGGTGATTCAAATAAGACTAAGGTGTGTGGATTGTTAATAATTTTAGAAAGTTTTCCTTTTCTTCCTTTTTTATGAGGTAAAAAACCATAAAAACTAAATTCATCTGTTGGAAAACCAGATTGCACAAGAGCCGGAATTAAAGAGGTTGCTCCTGGTAAGCAAAATACAGGTATTTCATTTTTTTTTGCTTTACTTATTAATAAAAAGCCAGGATCACTTATCCCTGGCGTTCCCGCATCTGAAACTAACGCTATATTAATACCTCGTTCTTTTATTTCTGAAATGATTATTTCTACAAGATAGTGTTCGTTGTGTTGGTGGTAAGAAAAAATTGGTGTTTTTATTGAATAATGAGAAAGTAGTTTTTTGGTAATTCTAGTGTCTTCTGCATAAATTTTATCCACTTTTTCTAGAATCTCTTTAGATCTGAAAGTTAAATCACCAAGGTTTCCTATTGGTGTTGGTATAATAAAAATGTTAGCCAATCTTTTTTAAGTTGTAATGTAAAAATCCTCTGTAAACAATCATTTTAAAAGAAGTATTATAAGTTTTTATCTTTGCTTTCTCTGTTATTATTTTGTTTTTATCACTAAGGGTTATAAACTTAATATTATCTTTAGTTTTATAAATAAAAGTAAATTCTGGATTTTTTTCATCTAAAATATTGGTTACTATTATTTGCCCATAATTAAATTCTTTCTGTTTTCTCTCGGTGTGTATGTTTATTATTTTTTCATTTTTTAAAATATACCAATAAATAAAATTTTTATTTTGAACCGTTCTTACTAAAGTATATTTGTCTTTTTCCGTTTCTATTTTGTAAAAATCTTTTATTTTTCCTCTTATATCTTTGTTATTAGGTTTTTCAGTTGTTTGAATAAAATAACTATTCTTAATCTTAAAGTTAATTTTAGTTTTTTTTTCAAGTATTTTATTTAAATCTTTATAAATTTTAAAGAGTGTTTCTTTTTTTTTTAAAATGTCTAATATTTTAAATTCTAATTTTTCACTTAAATTATAATAAATATATTTATCGTTATTTTTTGATTCCAAGATTATAGAAAAAAGAGAGTCTTCAATAAAAAAATTTATTTCCCATAAATGTTTTCCTATATAATTTACATTGTCTCCTATAATTATAATTCCAAATCTCTTAAATTCAATTTTATCTTCAAAAGAAAAGGACTTCAAACTAAAAGTGCAAAATAATATTACATATATATATCTCAATATTGAATTTTTACTCCATCTCTTTTAAATTCTGTTCCTTCCTTATATAGATAGGTAATTACAATATCTCCTAACTCATTGTAGTGAGTCCACTCTCCTTCCTTTTCTCCATCTTTATATTTTCCCTCTTTTTTTATTTGTCCATTAGAATAATAATACACATGTTTTCCAATAGGAATATCATTTAAATATTCTCCTTTAAATTTATCTTTTTTAGTAGCTATATATGTTTTTTTCCATTTTCCTGTTTTCATCCCACCTATATAAGATCCTTTCTCCATATAATCATTTATTTCATACATCCATACTCCCTCTCTTAGTCCATAATAATATTCTCCTTTTACAATAACTTTTCCAGTGGTGTCGTATTCATATACAAAACCCTTCTCCTTTCCATTTTCATAATCCTCCATTCTTCGTTTTTGACCCGATTCATACCACCATTCCCAAGTTCCGTGTGGTTTATTTTTTACATAATTTCCTTTTTGCTGAATGGATCCGTTCTCATAGAAATACTTCCATTCATTATTTTTTTCATTTAATACATATTTTCCACTTTTTTTAATGTTTCCGTTAGGCCAAAAATACAACCATTCACCTGTTTTATTATTAATAGAGTCAAACCTGCCTTTATATACTAAAGTGTCACTTTTATAAAAAATACAGTATAACTCTTTATTCGAATTGTCATACACTTTAAATAAACCATTTTTTCGGTTTTTAACTAATACCCCTTTTGCATACAAACCATCTTTAAATTTTATTTCTGTTAATTCTATTCCTAAAGAAAAATTATTACTTTTTCTTTTTCCTTTATCAAAGCTTTCTAATTCTTGTAATTTTCCTTTTTTATCGTATTTTTTTGAAATTCCATCTTTCTCTCCATGAAAAAATGTCTGCTCTAATTTTATTTTTCCATTTTCGTAATACTCTTTCCAAACACCATCTTTTTTTCCATCAGAATCAAATCTATTTATCTCTTCCTTTTTATTAACTACTCCCATGTCGTATTGTTTTATAAGTAAAATATTCCCATCATTATCAAATTCTTTGGAAACACCATCTTTTATATTTTTTTTGTAATTATTTTCTGTTTTTACTTGTTGGCTTCCTTTATAATAAATAATTTCTTTCCCTTCTTTTCTACCATCTTTATATAAGGTTTTTCTAATTATTAAACCATTTGTGTCGTATTGATAAGAATAGCCGTTTTTTAGGTTTTCTTTATAATTTTCTTTAAGCGTTATTTTTCCACTAGAATCATAGAAAGCCCACGAACCATCTAATAAAGCGTTTTTCCAATACCCTATGGACTTAATTTCAGAATTAGAATAGTAACTTACCCATTTTCCACCAGGTAAATTATTAATTAGATAGCCTTTACTGCTTATTTCACCTGTACTAAAAAAAAACTCTTTGTAAATACTGTCTTGAGAATAATTAACAGTTATATATAATAAAAAAAGAATAATATAAAAACATTTATTATTATTAAACATGTTAATATGTTTATAAAAAGGCACTGTATTTTTTAATTTAATTCAAATTATGCTTTAATTAACAAATAGTAAACAATTAATAATAAAATAAATTATTATAAATCAATATTTTAGAAACTTATTAAAATTATTTTTAATAAAAATTAATTTATAAATAGTTAATAAATAATTTTTTTAAAAAAAAAAAAAAGTTAATATCAGCATGGATAATAATTGGTATTTAAATAAAAAAAAGACGTCTTTATAAATTTTTTTAAATAATAGATATAAATTCAACAAACGCAATAAAACTTACTAAATTTTAATCAACAAAAAATTAACATGAAAATTAGCATTGGAAGTGATCACGCCGGGGTTGAATTAAAGCGGGAAATAATACAAGTCTTTGGCACTAAACACGAATTTATAAATGTAGGCACTAATACAATTGATAGTGTAGATTACCCAGATTTTGCACACAAGGCTGTTTCTGTTTTTAAAGAAGAGAAGTGTGAAAAAATAATTTTAATATGTGGGTCTGGAAATGGAATACAAATGTCTGCAAACAAACATAAAGATATTCGTTGTGCTTTGTGTTGGACCAAGGAAATAGCAGAGTTAGCAAGACTTCACAATAACGCCAACGCTTTAGCTTTACCGGCGAGATTTATTAACAATAAAGATGCAATTCAAATAATAGAAATTTTTTTACAAACTCCCTTTGAAGGTGGAAGGCATAAGAAAAGAACAGACAAAATAAATGTATAAAAAAACAATCTATTTCCTTCTTTTTTTTCTTTTAAACTCCTGTAGCGTGTTGCTCCCCAGCTCATATACCTTAAAATCAAATCAAAAAAAAGCAGATCAATATTCAAAAACAATCACCCAAAAAGAACTAAAAAAACACTTAAAAATTATTTCTTCTGACGAGTTTGAAGGAAGAGAAACAACAACAATAGGTCAAAAAAAAGCGGCTGCCTACATTAAGAAACACTTTGTTGAAACTAATATAAAAGGCGCATTTAATGACACTGGTTATTTTCAAGACTTTCCCGTGGATGTATTAGACTTCTCAAAAGTTAATTTTTACTACAATAAAAATAAACTAACCTTTATTGATGATTTTTATCCCTACGGCAACCCCACTAACAAAAACTGTGAAAACACTTCAATAGTTAACGTAGGTTATGGTATAATAACTAAAGAAAGAAATGACTATCTTGAAAAAGATACCAAAGGTAAGGTTGTTTTTATAAAACAAGGGCTGCCAGCGGATGAAATTATAGATAATAAAGAAGGAAATTGGAGAAGAAAGGTTTATACTGCCTCCAAAAGAGGAGCAATTGGCATTGTTTTTTTAAAAAGTGATTATGCAAACACAGACTTAAGGATTAAAGAACATTTAAAAAACCCCTTTATGCAGCTGCACGGAAATCAAAAATCTAAACCTCAACCACCAGTATTTATTGTGGATGAAAAAAAAATAAAAACACTAAACCAAGCCACCAACACTATTTCTTTTAACACAAGAGTTTCTCAAACCAAAACAGGAGAAAATGTGCTAGGATTTATTCCTGGAGTCACCGATGAAATTATAGTTATTTCTGCTCATTACGACCATATAGGTTACGACAGGGGAGAAATATGTAACGGAGCCGATGATGACGGGTCAGGAACAAGCTCCCTTTTATCTATTTCCAAAGCATTTCAAAAAGCTTTTGACGAAGGAAACAAACCCCAAAGAGGTATATTATTTCTAGCGGTTTCTGGCGAAGAGAAAGGTCTTTTCGGTTCACAGTTCTATACAGAAAATCCTGTTTTTCCTCTTTCAAAAACTATAGCGGACCTAAATATTGACATGGTTGGAAGACAAGACACCATACAGCAAGACAACAACTATATTTATTTAATAGGTTCAGACAGAATTAGTAAAGAGCTGCACAATATAAGTGAACAAATCAATAAAAAACATTTGGGCTTCAAGCTAGATTATACCTACAACGCTAAAGACGACCCAAATAATTTCTACCAAAGGTCTGACCACTATAATTTTGCAAAAAACAATATACCTGTAATATTTTATTTTGGAGGTCTACATGAAGATTACCATCAACCAACGGACGATTTTGAAAAAATAGACTTTTTAAAATTACAAAGAGTTTCTAGGCTTGTATTCTTAACAGCCTGGGAGCTAGCTTACAGAAAAAAAAAACTTTCTAAATGATAGATAAAGTAATTTTAGTTAACAAAAATGATAATGAAGTTGGCTCTATGGAAAAGCAAGAAGCGCACATTAAAGGCCTTCTTCATAGAGCATTTTCTATTTTTATTTTTAACGATAAAAAAGAACTACTCTTACAAAGAAGAGCATTTAAAAAATACCATTCTGGAGGACTGTGGACCAACACTTGTTGCAGTCACCCAAGGCAAAACGAAAAAACACTTGACGCTGCAAAAAGAAGACTATTTGAGGAAATGGGAATAAGCTGCGTTCTTAAAAAACAATTCGACTTTATATATAAAGCCAAGCTGGATAACAATCTTTACGAACATGAGTTTGATCATGTTTTTTTTGGATTTACCAATGAATTACCACAAATTAATTTAGAAGAAGTAGAAGATTACGCTTATAAACCTCTTGAACAAATTGCAAAAGAAATTAAAACAAAACCAGAAAAATACACAGAGTGGTTTAAGATTTGTTTTAATGAGGTTATTAAATCATACAGAAATATTATATGAGAATTTCAGTTATTGGCGCAGGAAGCTGGGGAACAGCTATTGTTTCTATTCTATCAAAAACACAACACGTAAACTGGTGGGTTAGAAGAGAAAGATTAATAAATCAAATAATCCTTAAAAAGAGAAACACGAAGTACCTTGTCAACTGTAAGTTAAACACCAAAAACATTACTTTTTTTAAACAAATTGATGAAATAGTTCACAATAGTGATTTAATTATTGTAACAATTCCTTCAGATTTTATTTTTTCTGTTTTTAAAATCAAAGGAGAACTTTTAAAATCAAAAACTGTTCTTTCTGCTGTAAAAGGTGTAATTCCAGAAACAAACACAACCCCTCACGAATTTTTTAAATCAATTTCTCCAAATCTTAATTATGGAGTTATTACAGGCCCTTGCCACGCAGAAGAAGTGGCTTTGGAAAAGCAAAGCTATTTAACTATTTCAACCAACAACACAGAAATTCAACCACAAATAATAAAAATATTCAACACAAAATTTATAAACATTAAAACTTCTAATGATATTATAGGCATAGAGTATGCAGCAATATTGAAAAACATATATGCAATATTAATTGGTGTTGCTTGTGGCTTGGGCTATGGAGATAATTTTATAGCTGTTTTAACCACATCATGTGCCAACGAAATGAAGCGCCTATTGCAATCCTTAGACCCAAAAGAGAGAACGATTTCCCAATCCGCATATTTAGGAGACCTTTTAGTAACTTGTTATTCTCTTCACAGCAGAAACAGGTCCCTTGGTGTTTTAATTGGAAAAGGGTATTCGGTAGAAAATGCTATAGAAAAAATGACCATGGTTGCAGAAGGATACCACGCAACAAAATCTATTTATTCTAGAATACAAAAATTTAATATAAAAAAACAGACTCCAATCATTTCATCCGTTTACAATGTTTTATACAAAGAAAAAAATCCAAAGAACCAACTAAAAAGACTAGAAAACCTAATATCCTGAAAACCAATGAGTTAACAAAACAGCGCTACATGCTTTTTGCTGGGTTTTTTTTCTTTTTTTGTCCAACACCCTAAACAAACCCTTTTTAAGCCCTTAAAGATCATTTAAATAGAAAATACATCAAACTCGAGTATTCTCCAGATTTTTTTGCCCTTAAATTCGAAACAAATCCATGCAAAAACCCAAAAATAATTGACGAACCAGATTTTTTTGCACTAAGCATTCCAATGTAGTAAGCGTCGAAAAACAATGGTTTAATTTCTTTTAATTGAAATTTAGTTTTTTTTGCTAAGTCTTTAATGTTGTTCTTTCTGAAATGTGACAAATGAATGGGAAGGTCGTACGCAACCCACATACCTTTATATTTTTTAGCATCATAAGAGGCACAATTAGGAACCCCAACGACTAACACCCCATTTTTTTTCAATAATTTATTTACCCTTTTTAAGCACTCCTCTATATTGTAAACATGCTCTAACACATGCCACAAAGAAATAACATCATATTTGTTCTCCCCTTTTACAAAATCTAGTTCCTCTGCTATTTTTCTGCCAAGTTTTTTTTCAGCAACCTTTCTTGCACCCCTGTCAGTTTCTACGCCATCTGTTTCCCAACCAGAGGCAGCCATATATTTTAAAAAATCTCCTGTCCCACAACCTACATCTAAGATTTTACCCTTTTTTCCATTGGAGACTTTATGAATAACCGCTCTTTTTCTATAGAATTGATAGCGCCTTACTAAATGATAAACCTTATTAATCAACCCTTTTTTTGTTGAGCTATGCGAGATGTAGTTTTTGCTTTGGTAATATTTGTAAATATTTTCCTCTTTTGGGCGGGGGTTGGTGAACCTGAATCCACAACTTATACATTCCGTTATTTTAAAGATGTTCCCACTTACATTATGGTCTCTTCCCTCAAGGTGTTTTTTGTGTGATCCACCACCACAAATTGGGCAGGCTAATATTTTTTCTAAATCATGTTCCACGTGAAACCCTACCTTCCTAAATAAATTAATAGTATTGACACGTCAGACGGCTTTATGCCGCTTATTCTGGCAGCTTGGCCAATATTAATAGGCCTGACCTCGTTTAATTTCTCTTTAGACTCATTAGAAAGAGAAGAAAATTTAAAATAGTCAATGTCTTCTGGTATTTTTACGTACTCTAGTCTTTTTAATTTGTCAGCGTTTTCCTTTTCTCTATTTATGTATCCACTATATTTTATGTCTATTTCAACCTGTTCTAAGGCGCCTTCACTTATTAAGTTTTCTTTTATGAACCTTTTTAAAGCTTCGTTGTTATTAACAACATCGCTTATGCCAATGTTTGGCCTAGATATTATACTTGGTGCCTTTACTTTTTGTTTTATTTTACTTCCGCTTTTTATGTTTAGAACACTATTTATTTCATCTGGAGAAACAGAAAGTTTTTTTGTAAACCGCATCAACTTCTTAGTCATTTCAATTTTTTCTTCTACCTGTTTAAGTTTATTCTTTTCTAAAAACCCTAAATCATAAGATTTTTTAGAAAGTCTAATATCTGCATTGTCTTGTCTCAACAGTATCCTATACTCTGCTCTAGAGGTAAACATTCTGTATGGTTCTTCTGTTCCTTTGGTTATTAAGTCATCTATAAGAACCCCAATATAAGCCTCGTCCCTGCTTAAAATAAAAGGACTTTTATCATTTATTTTTAAATGTGCATTTATCCCAGCCATAAGGCCTTGGCCTGCCGCCTCTTCGTATCCAGTGGTCCCGTTTATTTGTCCACTAAAATAAAGGTTTTCTACAAGCTTTGTTTCCAAGCTGTGCTTTAATTGTGTTGGTGGAAAATAATCATATTCTACAGCATAACCCGGTCTGAACATTTTAGCCCTTTCAAAACCCTTTATTGTTCTCAGGCCGCTAAGCTGTACCTCCTCTGGAAGGCTGCTTGAAAAACCGTTTATATAAAACTCTATAGTGTCCCAACCCTCTGGCTCTGCAAAAATTTGATGCCTTGGCCTATGACTAAACCGGTTTATTTTATCTTCTATTGAAGGGCAATACCTAGGACCAACAGAATTAATAGCCCCATTAAACATTGGGCTTCTGTCAAACCCTTCTTTCAACACTTCATGGGTGTTTTGGTTAGTGTAAGTTATAAAACAACTTTTTTGTTTGGTCAAAGCGGACGTATTGTCAAAGTAGGAAAACTTTCCAGGGTTCTCATCGCCAGGCTGTTCTTCCATAACAGAAAAGTTTATTGACCTCCCGTCTACCCTTGCGGGTGTTCCGGTCTTCATTCTCCCAGACTTAAAACCAAATGACTCTAGTTGTGTAGTAATTCCCTTAATAGCCTTATCTCCCATTCTGCCCCCACCAAATTGTTTTTCCCCAAGGTGTATACACCCATTTAAAAAAGTTCCACTGTTCAAAATCACAGCTTTGGACCTAATTTTCATCCCCATTGATGTTTTTACTCCAACAACCTTGTTTTTTTCTACTATTATTTCCTCCACTACATCCTGCCAAAAGTCTATGTTTTGAATGTTTTCTAGTGTTTTTCTCCAAGCGCTGCTAAACAGTTTTCTATCACACTGTGCTCTTGGACTCCACATTGCAGGGCCTTTCGATTGGTTTAAAAGCTTGTATTGAATAGAGCTAACGTCTGTTATAAACCCTGTTTGCCCCCCAATAGCATCAATTTCTCTTACGATTTGTCCTTTCGCAATTCCTCCAATTGCAGGGTTGCAGCTCATTTGTCCAATAGTCTCCATGTTCATTGTAATTAGCAAAACATTTGACCCCATTCTGGCAGCACTTGCAGCAGCTTCATTTCCTGCGTGCCCAGCACCAACAACTATTATGTCATATTCTTTTAGCATATTGTTTCACGTGAAACAGGCCTAAAACCCTGTTTTCCAGTCGATTGAGGATAAAAACTCATTTTCTTTAGACCTAATTAAGTTTTTTTCTTCTTCAGTCTTATCGTTAAATCCACACAAATGTAAAACACCATGGATTATAACCCTAAATAATTCTTCATTAAAATAAGAACTATAAATTTTTGCATTTTCTTTTACCCTGTCAGTCGATATGTATATATCACCAAACAGTAGCTTTTCCTTGGAGTAGTCAAAGGTAATAACATCAGTAAAAAAATCGTGATTTAGATATTTAACATTTATTTTTTTAAGATATTCGTCGGAGCAAAATATAAATGAAAGCTCTCCAACAGTAAAGCCAAGAGAATTAACACTTTTATTAATCCATTTCACAACCAACTCTTCATCTGTAGAAAGTGAAACATTTTCGTTGTGAAAAAAAATGCTCAAAATTTAAATTTTAAATGATATTTCTACAGTATTTCCAGGCTCCTCATAAACAACACCATCCGAAAGGTGGTTCATTAAAAAGATTCCCCTGCCTTGAGGCTTCTCTATGTTCTCAGGAAGCGTAGGGTCTGGAAGATCTAAAAAGTTAAAACCCTCCCCTTGATCTGTAACTTTAAAAGTTAATAAACCTTCATAAAAAGAAGCAACTACTAATGCTTCTTTTTCAACTACATTTTTATTGCCATGAATTATTGCATTATTTACAGCTTCAGAAAGAGCTATTAGTATGTTTCCATAAAGCGCTACACTTATGGATTGGGTTTCACACAATGAGTTGACCCAACTTTCAAGGGAAAGTAAACTTTTAGGTTCAGACCGTAAGTAAAGTTTGTTTTCCACCGGCTTTAAGGAGCTAATCATAATCTTTTTCAATAGATTTAAAGTACTCATTTACTTTATTTTTATAATAAGGTTTCAAATTAGGAGGAATAGTTTTTAAAAGCTCAGTTTCTCCTTTTTTTATTTGCAAATACTCCTCAAACAAAATCGAATTGTTTTTCTTGTAGTCTTCCAAAGCTTCTTTAGCTTCCCTTTTTTCCTCCTCTTCCTGCTCCTTTAAGGCTTTGTCTAACTCTAAAAGCTTTACTTTTATTTCTTCTTGTCTCTTAATAGAAGATAAGGAAATCTCATTATTTATGATTTCATCTTCTGTTTCTTCTACCTTTTTAATTAAATCCTTAAGACCGTTTCCTTTTCCAGAGCCATCTTTGTTTAGCTCCTGAGCCATCTCTTGAAGTTGTTTTTTTATTGCAGCTTGCTGGGCCGCCATTCTTCCTAGCTGTTCAAATGAAGAGCTACTTTCACCAGGTTTTTTACCGCCCTTTTGACTTTTCATAAATTTCTTCATTGCTTCAATTTGTTGTTTAAGTTGTTCCGCGTTTTTAGGGAGCCCCTTTCCAGGGTTTTTGTTTTTTCCTCCAGGCTTATTACACTGCCCAGAACCAGGCATGTTTTGTTGCATTTGATTTATTATTTCGCTTAACAAAAGACCAAGTTCATTTGTGTGCATCATTACTGTTTGTTGTTCAATTTGAGCATTTTTCTTTTTCCGTTCAGTAAGGTTTTTGATGCTCTTTTTTAAAGAACGCTTTATACTTTGTACCTCTTTGTTTATTTTCCCACTTAACATAATTTGCCTTAGCGCTAAAGCGGTTAAAGAGTCGTCAATTATTTGAATTTTATCACTGAGTTTTCTCTGTTGTTGACCTATATCTATATATTTAGGGTCTTGTGTTTTTGTAGATTTTAAGTCGACTAGCGCCTCTTCTTGATCTAAAGAAAAAGTTATTAATTGCCCCAACAAAATCCTTAAAGACTCCATGTCTTCTTCAGGCTTGTCTCCACTTCTTTTACTTAAATCTTCCATAGAGTCTGCTAACTCGCTAAGGTTTTTAATGGTTTCTCCTTGTTTTTCACTAGCTTTTTTCATTTTGTTTTCAACAATTTTCTCAAGAGACTCATCTAATGACTGGTTTATTTTTTTTTCATTTTCTTCAGTTTTAATCTTTAAAGGTTTTGAAAGCTCATTGTTTTTGTTTTTTAAATTGGACATCTCGCTTTGAATTTCATTAAAATCCGTTTTTATTTTTTCTTGTAGTTTGTTTTTTTCAAAAACTGAAACATCTTTGTCAATAGTTTTTTCCCTCAATAGGCGCTGTTTATTAGAGAGGTCCCTAAGCTCTCTCGAAAGCTCTTTCGCTTTTTGTTCAACCTCCATTTTTTTAAAATGCTCAATAGTTCGGTTAAGCTCCTTAAGCATATCTTCTTGGGCAAAATCAACATCCTCTAGTTTCTTTAGAATTTTATCTTTATTAATCTCTTCTGTTAATTTGCTTAGTTCGTCGTAGAGTTTTTTCATTTCATCCGACATAAGCTCCTCAACCATTTTATTGATTTGCTCTTGTTTTTTTAGAATCTCCTTATTTTTTTCTTTTTGACTTTCTGAAAGCTCATTTTGAAGTTGCTTTTTAAGTTTGTCTAGTTCGTTTTGAACCTCCTTCTGCTTTTTAAGAAAGTTTTCCAATGAGCTTTTGTCTTCCCAGCTTAAAGACTTTTTGTTAAGCATTGAGGTTTTCATGGTTTCAAGCTCAGAATTAAAGTTTTGCAGTTTTTTCCTTAAAGAACTAAAGGATTGGTTGTTTGCTAAGCTTTTGGTTTTTCTGATCTCTTTCTGCCTTTCTTTTGAAGGCACCTTTAAAAACATCGGCCTAGATAAAACCTCTTTTGGACCATTAATTCCATCGTTGTCCTTTACTGCGAAAAAATAACGTATTAAATCTCCATTTTTTAGTGCCAACCCTTCAAAATCATATTCAAAATTAAAAACTGCTCTATTATTGCCGTTGAAGCTTAAAGGCTCACTGTATATAACGCTGTCGTTTCTAAGGCAGAAGAACTTTAAAGAGTGGAATCCATAGTCATCGGAAATATCCCCCACAAATAGCCTACTATTAACTCTATTACTATCAAAAATCTCACTTACTTCAATAGTTGGAAAGCCGTCTTTGTTCACCTCAATAAAGTAGCTTGATGAATCTAAAAAATTAGAAAATGTATTACGGACATAAATTTTATAATCTTGAGATTTTTTTGGACTATAAGAAAAACCAAACACTTCGTTTTTTGATCTTATTACAGAGTCCTCAAATATTGCAGAACAAGAAGAAATACTTTTGCAATTTATTTCCCAGTCTATTGCTGAGCCCTCAGGAACAATTATTCTATTTAGGTCATAAAAAGTATCGTTTGCTATTTGTGTATAAGCTGGATAGTGTACAATTTTTTTTTCTTTTAGTATTCTAGGTTTAGGCAGTACTGTAACAGTGTAATTTACAGTGTCTCTGTTGCCGTCTAAAAGGTTAAATGTAAAAGGCTTATTAACGGAATTAAAAACATATCTAAAGGATTTAAAGCTTGTTTTTACTGGGAAAAACCTCTTTTTTTTAGAATATAAAAAAATTTGCTCAGGGTCGGTTTTTCCTATTGTTTTAATATTTATTTCCAAATTTTCGTTTTCCAAAACCAGCAACGGACCCCCATTGTTAACCTCAAACTGATAAGGATTAGGCTTTTCAAAGTTTTTTTGAAAAAAAACAACTCTTTTAAGAGGAGGAATAATAGAATCAGGATAAAGAAAAGAACAAGCCCCAGAAATAAAAAAAAGCACTAAAAAACCATAGATCACCTTTTTTTGATCTTTTATTGAAATAGAGCTTCTTAAATTAAACTTTAAAGAGTTTAAAGCCTTTTGCTCAATAGAAGCTTTTAAAAGATCCGTTTCGGTTTTTTCTAATTGTTTTCCCAGCTCAATAACATTTACCAGTTGGTCTCCAAGTTCTGGTATTTTTTCAGAAAGTAAAACAGATGCTTCTTCGTGAGACATTCTTCCGTGTAGGCCAAAAAACCTAATTAAAGGAAACAGCACAAGTTTTGAAACATAAATTAGTGCAAATAATGATCCACTAAAAAGCAACACACCACGCCCAAATGATGAAAACCTAAACAAAAGCTCTAAAAACCAAGCTCCTGCCAAAAGAAAAATCAAAAAAATAGAAGAAAGCAAAACTCCTCTTATTAGCTCATGTTTATAATACTTATTAATAAATAAGCCTATCTCCAATGATAGGGTTAAAAAGCTATCTTTTTTTGAATACATTATTCTAAAGTAATTTAAAAATAAATAATCCTAAAATTAACAGAACCAAATATTTATAGTGTTGAATTAAAAAATTGTTTCTCTTTTAATCGTAATTTTGTTAAAGAATACAACAAAGTGAAGATTAGAATAACAAAAGAATTTGATTTTGAAACCGCTCATGCTTTGGACGGCTACAACGGAAAGTGCAAAGATATTCACGGCCATAGTTACCACCTTGAAATGACTTTTATAGGGAAGCCTAAAAGCGATGTAGGACTTTCAGATTGTGGAATGGTGGTTGATTTTGGGGACATTAAAAAAATAGTTAAAACACAAATTTTGCCACTTTTTGACCACAGGCTTATCTTAAGAAAAGATACAAGGTTTAAAGAAATTGAATCAATTAATGAAAGAATTAGGTTAGTTGACTACCAGCCAACATGTGAAAATATGCTTATTGAAATAGTAGAAATACTAAAAAAAAATGAGCCCAAAGGGGCAAGGCTGGTTAAGGGATTTTTGCGAGAAACCGCCAATAGTTATGCAGAGTGGCTCCACGAAGACAATCCTTAAAACACATTTCAAGTTAGAATGGAAAACAATGAATTAAAAAAAGAAACTGCACAAGCTTGGTTCAGAACCCTAAGAGACCAGTTTTGCGCTGCTTTCAAAGAAATAGACACCGGTTCATTTGAAAGAAAAACATGGAAGCACAAAGGTTCTGGAGGAGGGGAAATAAGTATAATGAAGGGAAATGTTTTTGAAAAAGTAGGTGTTAACATATCTACAGTTTCTGGAGAATTTTCAAAAGAATATAGAGACAAAATCAAAGGCACACAAGAATCGCCAAAATATTGGGCATCAGGGATAAGTCTTGTAGCCCATATGGAGTCTCCAAAAGTTCCAGCCTTTCACTTTAACACTAGGTTTTTAGTTACAGGAAAGTCATGGTTTGGTGGCGGAGCAGATATGACCCCTACTTTCATTAACAAAAACGACACAAGATTTTTTCACTCCAAAATGAAACAAGCATGTGAAAAACACAACACAAAATATTATTCTAAATTTAAAAAGAATTGCGACGAATACTTTTATTTACCTCACAGGGAAGAGCCAAGGGGAGAAGGAGGAATATTTTTTGACCATCTAAATTCAGGAAATTGGCAAAAAGACTTTTCCTTTGTTAAGGATGTGGGGAAACACACACTAGAATCTATTACTGCAATCGTAAAAAAAAACAAAAACAAAGCATGGTCTGATGAAGAAAAAGAGCAACAGCTTATAAAAAGAGGGAGGTATGTAGAATTTAACTTAATATGGGATAGAGGAACCTTGTTTGGCTTAAAAACAGGTGGTTCTACGGAGGCAATATTAATGTCAATGCCACCAACAGCAAAGTGGATATAGAAAATGGAAAGTCTTGAAAAAATAAAAAAAGTAATTTCTGATATACCAGACCCTGAAATACCTGTTATCACCATTCAAGAATTAGGAGTTCTTAGAAACATATTTTATCATAAAAACACCCTTAAAGTAATAATCACTCCAACCTATTCCGGGTGCCCTGCAATGGATCGTTTTCAGAAAGACATCATTGAAAAATTAGAGTTGTTAAAAGTAAAAAGCTATGAAATTAAAATGCAGTTTGACCCCGCATGGACAACCGACTGGATATCTGAGGAGGCAAAGTTAAAGCTAAGAGATTATGGAATAGCCCCTCCAGCACAAAAAACCAAAGACAAAAAAATCCTTTTGGGAAATAAACAAAAGATAGAATGTCCAAGATGCAAAACCAAAGAAACAGAGCTTGTAAGCCAATTTGGTTCCACAGCATGTAAAGCGATGTACAGATGTACATCTTGCTTAGAGCCGTTTGAATACTTTAAATGCTTGTAATTAGTCACTTCTAGCCTTGTGCAATATTCTTTTTCTCTGCCTCTAAAACACCCATTCTTGCTTTTTCTACAGCAAGAATACCAGCATTTAGAGAACCGTTAAGAATTAGCAAGCCCACTAATACCACCGCCAATAAAATGTACTTTAATTGTATTAATACTCTTAACTATTTCTTAACCCAGCTCAAAAATACTATATAACTCCTGCACCAGCATATTGTTGAATTAAACGAACCACAAACCCACAATAAATTACCAATTCATCAAAATATTTTTGATCAGAATACTTAGGACTACTTTCAATTGCAAAATCATTTCTCCAGTTTCTCCAAGTGCTTAAAGGGTTAAACACAACTACAACCGCACCATCTAGATTAGAGAACTCAAACTTCTGTTTCCAGAAACCCTTATTCTGCATTTTAAATACTTGAGTAATTTCATTTTGGTCTATAAAAGTGATGGCAATATTGTTTTTCCAGTCAACATCAATACTACCTTTTTCAACCCCCTCTTTTAGAATAAGATATTTTGAACCCCAATAGTTTTTGGGTTCAATTTTTATATCCTTATTGTTATATTTTGCAATAGCTTTTTTAGAAAACCATTTAGGGTGAACAAGCTCTAGAATTTTTTTTTCATCTCTTTCGTATATAAAGTTACCTCGAGAAGAGGTTGAAACAATTTTCATGATTTAGATAATTTATTTTTGGTGAAACCTATCCGACACAAACCTTAATACTTCCGGTAGTGCTGATCGCCAATAAGTCCAATTGTGTGCACCATCCCGAACTCGATAATCATGAGGAACTCCTCGTTTTTTTAGTGCTATGTGAACTAGAGAATTACCTTCATACAAGAAATCATCATCGCCACAATCTATATACCATCTTACACTTTTTAGATTTTCATCTGTTTGATTTTGAATTATAGACAGTGCATTATGGTTAGCGTAGTAATTAAAAACTTTTTCTCTTCTGTATTTTTCAAAAGGCTTCTTATTTTTTTCGTAAAACTCATTGTAAGAAAGCTCCCCCATATAGCCGCTTAAGGGGCAAGCAGAAGAAAACATTTCTGGATGCCTTAGAGCGTAAAGAAAAGCTCCGCCCCCCCCCATAGACAAACCAGCGATGGCTCTAAATCTTTTTTCAGACTTAATACGGTATTTTTTTTCAATAAACGGAATAAACTCTTTAAAGAAAAAATCTTCGTAGTTCCATTTGTTGCCAATATCATTAAAGTAGCCTTTCTTTCCTGTTTGGGCATCTGGCATTACAATGATCATAGAGGTAGAAAGACCCTCTTTATTGGCTTTATCAGCAATTGACTTTACTTCCCCAAACTGAACCCAGCCAGTATGGTCGTCTCCAGCTCCATGAAGTAAATATAGAACAGGATACACTATATTAGAGTAATCGTAGTCGCTTGGTAAGTAGATAGCATATTTCCTCTCACCATCTAGTATTTTACTATTTAAAGAAAGCTGATCTATTACTTTCCCCCCCTGAGAAAATAATAAACCAACAGTAAAAACAAAGCTAAGGAGCAATAATTTCTTCATAAGTCATAGTTTTTATATTTCAAGCAACTCTCCCAATCATCCTTAAAATGCCTACTAACTTTTTTCAAGTAAACAGGGTCAATCAAGGGCTTTTTCGAATACATAAACCCAGGAATAACTAAAGACAAATACAAGATGCTATAACGAAAAAAGCCTTGATAAAGTCGCCAAAATAAATTTAAAATAGGGTTTTTAAAAACTACTCGTTTTTTAAGATTGAAATATTTTGAAACAGCCCTAATGGTTTTTAGCTGTTTTTCGCTGTAAGAAATATGCTTTTTATTAAAGTTCACTTTTCCCAAATCAATACCACTTAAGGTCAATGAACAAAAATTTTTTATAAACTCCTTTGGATTAGACCTTAAGTCCTCGTAGAAAAGAACAACAGGTTCTTTTTCAAATTTTTCTTTTAGAACCCCGATTTGATAACAAAAGCTTAAGTGTAGAATCTTAAAGAACCCTTTGTCATTGTCTAAGTCAAAAAAATCCTCAATTCCTCCTTTAAAACCATTTTTTACAAAACGCTTGTATTGAGAGGCCAGATATTCCTCATGTTTTCTTAAGACAATAATTGGATTAGCGGCACGATGCCTAATAGAGAAAAGAGTAACCTCTCTTTCAAACTGCCTATCAAACTCTCTAGAAACTAAAACTTTATTATTACCACAGTTTTTAATTTCTTCAAATACTCTATGGTATTTATTAGTAGGAATATAAGTTATTTTAGAAAGCCTTGGGAATACTCTGTTTTGTAAAAAGGTACTTCCCGTTTTGCTAATTCCAACATGGAAGTAAATATCTTTCTCTAAGTTGTCCATTTTTTAATCTCTCAAATTAAAAGAAGCTTTTAGAAATGAATATATCAATTTAAAAGTTTTTAGAGTTGTTTTAATTTTTTAAAATCAACTTATTTTCTTTAAATACTAAACAAAAGCCTATGCCATCATCTGTTGTACAAACTTCAACGAAAACACAAACGATTATTAATGCTCTTTATAAATCAATTTTGATAGTCCAATTAAACTTTTTAAACATCCATAATTTAAACCTGTAAATAGTGTAATACATAATTGGAACAACCACTAAAGTTAAAAAAGTTGCAAATGTTAAGCCATAAATAATTGCCAAACTCATGGGCTTGAAAAAAATAACATTATCACCACCAAAGAATATTTGTGGATCCCATTCACTAATAAGGGTAAAGAAGTTAATATTCAGTCCAGACGCAAGAGGAAAAAGGCCAAGAATTGTAGTGATTGCGGTTAATAAAACAGGCCTTAGTCTTGTTTGCCCCCCCTCAATAACTGCGCTTTTAAAAACCTCGTTAGAAATCAAATCTTCGCTATTAAGCTGCAACTCTTTTCTTTTTCTTTTTCTAATAAGATTGGTGTAGTCAACCAAGACAATGGCATTGTTTACCACAATACCAGCCAACGAAATAATACCAATCATGGTCATAATAATTACAAAATCGTTTCTTGAAATAACAATTCCTAAAAACACTCCTGCCAGACTCAAAACTACTGAAGATAATATAATGGCGGGGGAAGAAAACGCATTAAATTGAGTTACCAAGATCAATAAAATAAGAAAAACAGCAAAGAACAAAGCACTACTTAAAAAAGCGAGCTCTTTTTCTTGATCTTCCATTTGGCCAGTAAATTTATATTTGAAACCAGCATTAATAAAACTTTTACCAGCGTCAGAATTCTCAAATTCATTTAAGTACTTTTTTACAACTGAAATAATTTCGTTGGCATTGTAACCCTCCTGAACTCCACTGAACACAGTAACGGTATTGTTTTGATTTTTCCTGACAACTGCAGCATATTTATTTATTTTTTTTATGTTTTTTACAACAGAGCTTATGGGTACGCTTAGCTTAACTCCGCGATTATTCATAAACATTATTTTCTGTTCTAAAATTGAAGACACATCGCTACGTCCCCCTTCGCTATACCTAATGTTGATGTCATAATCTTCATCGTTAAAATTGTATGTAGAAACATCTTTTCCAAAAAGAGACGTTCTAATAC
>MDTG01126225.1_pt1 | contig 23168 bp, 19 predicted proteins | sample 811421 | NCBI WGS metagenome assembly MDTG01 (sample SAMN05326645, study PRJNA326480) | marine metagenome | isolation source: seawater | place: Pacific Ocean: South East | collected 2011
CTCTAGACATTTGTCTACACTTTCCAGAGCTTTGCCTTTCTCGTCAAGAGCGAATAGTATCTCTCCTCTAGCACACCAATCATCAGAGCGTGATGGGTCTTCTTCCAATGCACTCTCAATCGCTTCAAGGGCTTCTGAGCGAGCACCTGCGCGCTGACGAAGTCCGGATAATAGTGAGCGGTCTGCTGGAGTGTCGACTCCAAGTGCTTCTAAGCGCATGATGTCTTTGTGAGCATCCTCGTCTCCCATTGTTGCGAGCAGATGGGCGTGAGCTCGCAGTAATTCAGGTTCATCAGGATTCAATCGAAGTCTCTCTTCAAGCCAACGACGGCGCTCGAATGCATCTCCAGCCAATATTGCCGTATGCTCGAGAACACGTAGTGTAATGTCGTCTCCAGGAACTGATGCATGAGATTGTAGCAACAGGTCTTTCGCTCTTGATAGTCTTCCGCTTTCTAGAGCGATCAATGCGATACGCCTAGAATCCGGGGCTGAAAGATAATCCATTTCATCTATGGCTTCTAACAGAGAGACTGCTAACCTAGCAGGACCTATTGGTAATAGAGGAGAGGTTTCATGGTCGGCGTTCAAAGGAATTCCTGCAACTAATGTTTCCAACGCTGCAATCGCTTCGCCTTGGCCTTGTAGAGCCTCGTAAGCAAGAATTGTACCATCCAATTCAGGATGTGCTGCCCTCACGCCATCTAAGCCAGCGACAAGTCGCTGAATGCTTGTTTCTAATCCATCCATTCTCTTGCCCATCATGGCAGAGGTGGATGCCTGCGCTTCCTGCAGGAGGATCATGCCATCGCCCAGTCCGTCCAGCGATTCGTGGGTTTTTGTGAGCCACCAGCCCAAACCCCCTCCTGCTGCAAACAAACCGAGTCCCATCGAGACGGTGATCGGGTCCATCAACGGCCAGCCATTTTGTTGAGACTATATGCTCTCCGACGCGACTCACACGCGAGAGGTCGTTTCCGCGACCCTGTCTAAACCGCCGAAAGTATCGCCTTTGTCATTCAATTAAGGTAAGTTCAAACGCCTACACCAACCAGTGGGGTTACAGGGTGAGGTAAATGGACGGCATCCACTGGTGGAACGAGCGCCTAGAGGCGTGGTCCCACGAAGGTTTCGATGTCTCCTCGTTTAGAAATTCTCTGCGAGCAGAGCCCGGATTAGCCAGTCAGCTGCTAATTGAATTCGATGCCATGGTTTCGCGTAATCGCTTGCTTAGAAGGAGGGTTATCGATTCTTCAATGCCGCGTGATAAAAAAGGGCGATGGTTAAACGAATTAGATGATGTTTCAAATACCGACAAACTTCTTGAGAAATGGAATGCCGATGCTAGTTTGAATAGGCCATGGGAGCCTTACGTTCACAAAGCAGAAGAACGGTGGTCTGAAAGAGGTAAAAGGTCAAACTTGAGTGCGATTGTAAGGCGCCTTAACGCATTAGACCCTTCGTCTTTTTCTGCATGTCAGCCTTTGTTGATTTTATTTGATGATGTCAGTAGTGAACATTTAATTTCTTCAATGCTGGATGAGATTGAAAATGATGAGAAGAGACGACGGAATATTGTCGATGAGATGATTGGCCTCCTAAACGATGAGGGAATAGATGCATCCGATGCTCGAAAAATGAAAATTAGTGACGCATTAGATCATCTAGCATCGCTACAATCTCGAGCCGATACAGCCAGAACTAATCGCCTCAGGATTGAGAAAGAAATACGGCCATTTGATTATGAATTGGCTGAACGACTTCTGGCGAAAAAGGGAGACGATATTACTTCGGAAGTTGATGCCATTATTGAAAATTTATCTAGTCGATTAAAATTAATTACCGATATGATTGAAGAGTGGAAAATACAAGGGATTATTTTTCCCAAAGGCGACGACATAGCCCCTAGAGACTTACTAGATTGGGAAGCGGGACTTCCTGAAATTGAGAGAGTTGTAGAAATACATCTGCGCGCTCTTGACAGGTGGCGAGATTTCGAAACATTATGGCCAGATAAATGTGGCAATTCCAAGTTAGCTGGCCACCTAAATTTAACTGAAGAATTTGTAGATTTAGTAGATGCATTAGATCAAGAATGGAAAGAATTAGAGTTAGAAGGCATGCAGATAATCAATTCTTGGGAAGATAGGGGCTTTGCGATGGATGTATGGCGCTCTAGAGTCGCTGAAGAGCCGCGTAGTGCAGTTTCTTGGTTGAAGCGCGATGAAAAGAAATATGAATCTGCATCTAGTTTGATTGATTCGTTATTGGCACTCGACACTTCAATAGAAGGGGATGAGGAAAATATTCGCCGGATTGCAATATTGAGAGAGTTCGAGCTCGATAACAATATACTAGAAGAAATGGTTGATTTCATAGACACTCGCGCACGAAGAGGCGCCAGACACCGTTCAATGTTAGAAAAGGAATGGATGGAGCTGATTAGAAAGGGGCTGGTTGAAGACCTTGCAACATCTTCGCTTTCATTATCTGAATTCGAGCAATTGGTCTCTGGAGCCCGAGTCAATAGACGTAGTTCCGGGATTCCTTTAGATAGATTAGAGGAACGAATGAAAGAAGAAATCGATACTTGGTATCAAAATGGGTTTTCGGTAGATGCAATGGAAGAATTGCTGGCTGAGGGCCCTATGGGTCTAGCATTGCGGATCACTGCTATCAGAAACGCTGTAGCCCAACACGAGCAGTTGCGGCGGCGTATTTCGGCATTAGATTGGACCAGAGACCCCGAGATGTCAGTTGCGGTTAACATGGACCTTTCTCGCCCAGATAGGTTGGATTCATTAGCCGCTAGTATACCTGAATTAATGATGGATTTATCTCAAAAAAAAGTGGTCGATAAGGATTTTAATTTCATTCCATGGAGGCCGCAAAAGCGTTCTAGACCGGTTTTAATACCGGTGCCTCAGAACAATGTCGAAGATACTATGGAAGCCATTCTCGAGGAAATGGAATCGGAAGAAGAACTTGATTTAATTAATTTCGAAAATGAAACTGAGCCAGTAATCGATGACCAAAATCAACAACAAGATTCTGAAGAAGTTGATGACGAAATTTCTCATTCCAAAAATGTCACAGAAGTTGAGGAAGTGAAAATGACAAAGGTTTCTGAGACTGTTGAAGAAATTGAGGAACCAGAAGAAAGAGAAATGCCAGATTTAGAAATTTCTCAAAATGATTCTAGTATTGATTCAAGTGTTATTGTTGATCTACTCAGAGCATTGGGGTTGGAAAAGGACGCTGATATGTTAAGCGATAGTGGCGATTTTTCTGCAGTTCGGAGGGCCATTGCATCGCATGTAGGAGTTGAGCCTAGAGACATGAGGCTTGACAGGCTCCTCCGTCTCTCACTAAGGTTGATGATGAAGGGCGATGAAGATGATACCGCCAGATTTACTCTAATTCAAACACTGAAAGAATTAGCCGAGGTTTTGTCAAAATGGACTCGAACTAGACTTGAAGCACGCCATAATGGTTCAAGCGGTGTTTTAATTGAAGACGCCGCTGCATTAGGAATTGCTTTGGAAAGAATACCGGGCCCCGGAACACCGGTTCCTCTCGAATTAGATGAATACGATTTACCGTCTCCCGATGACTTAGATGGATTAACCAATGAAGTCAAGGTGTTAAAACGCAGAATTATGTTGGCTAATTCTGGCGGAGTTCGTTGATTAAGCGCTTAGATCCCCAAGAAGATCATCTTTCTCGTCGTCAGATAAATTGTCCTCTCTAGGAGCAGCTTGCACCAATACTGGTGGCGGAGTTCCATTGCCCATCATCCCCGGAGGAGGGGGCATTCCAGGCATCATTCCAGGTGGCGGCACAGGCAATCCCATTCCGGGGGGTGGATTTTGCGGGGGTGGCGATGTCGGGAAGGGGTTCATTCCCGGTGGAGGTGGCATACCCATTGCGCCCGGAGGAGGGTTTTGCGGAGGTGGCGAGGTGGGGTAAGGGTTCATTCCAGGAGGAGCTGGCATACCCATTCCAGGAGGGGGGTTTCCAGGCATCATACCAGACGGAGGAGCTGGCATACCCATTCCAGGAGGGGGGTTTCCAGGCATCATACCAGATGGTGGAACTGGCATACCCATTCCAGGAGGAGGCCCCTGTGGGGGCGGAGACGGGGGCAGGGCAGGGGGTTCAGGAATAGTAACTGCTTGCTCTGTTGTCGGAACTTCTTCCATTGGTTCCGGAGTTTCTTCCATTGGCTCTGGGGTTTCTTCGACAGGTGCCACCATCTCTTCGGATTGTTTGTCCTCTTGCATCATTTCTGCCGTTTCTTGTTCATCCTGAGTTGGCCTTGAATTTTCCTCGCTGACCACAGATTCAGAATGAACTGTTGTCAAATCCTCAGGTGCCATCATAGGTTGATTTGTCATTGGGGGTGCAACTTGTTGCATAGTCGCTGGGTCTTGCATCGGAATGAATGTGTCTTGGACTTGAGGCTGGACTGGCATTTGATTTACAGATTCTGCACGTGCCAATTTCTCTTCGGCTTCTGCTAATTCTTTAGCGCGCATTGATTCTTGCTCAGCACTAAACCTCTCTGCAATTAAATCTGCTCTGGCGTCTAGTGCGCTAGTGTCTAATTCCTCTCCTCGCAAGACAGCTATCATAGCATCATCAACTAAATCCATTGAAAGATTAGTTAACTCGCGATTTGAGCGCCAGCGATTAATGTAAAATGGATGGTTTCCTGAATTAGTGGATAAAACAAATCTCTCAGGATCCATCAGTTGTAAAAGAGCTAGTGTTGCAAAAATAGAGAGGGGGATTAAAAATAGTGAACTAATCATGAATGATGAGATGAATGTCGCACCACTAAGTACCCACCAAAGGCCCTTAAAGTCGTCCAGCCAATCCATTCTTTGGTGTGAAAAACCGGTGTATGAGTCTCGACGAGTGGCTAAAATATCCTTAACTGAAGATGATGCTCCAATTCTATCGATACGAACAACTCTAATCAAATCTGAATCTGCAAGAATTGACAAAGTATGGTTGCCGCAAGATGATTCTTTCAAAACGAATTCATTCATTCCAGAGCCAGACCTCACCCCGTTAGCCCTCATCCTAGGGGGTCCGTCAATCCAAGACTGTATAGTCCCGCTGAACCCTGCAATTAACCCTGCTAAGGAAGCAGATAATGCCATCCAAACTCCTTGTCCTAATTCTAAATCTAAGTCGATATCAGGTATAATCAGATACCAAACTAAAACAGATGTTCCTACAAATATGCCGCTAAGTGAAGAAATTAAATTCGGAATTCTCCTAAGTTTACCAAGCATCGAAAAGACCTGTAATATTGTCGCAGCAAATAATGCCACACTACCGATTATGAGGAATACTATCGCCAAATATCCTGCATTATGAAAGTCCTTAACCTCGGAACAGTATTCTTCGATCTCATCATCTTCAGAATCTTTACAATCATCGTATAAATCTGAATAAGACTCTTTTTCTGTTTCACAGTTACTACCTTCACAGGATTCCGCATTTATGTCAGTCAAACCATAATCGTATTCAATGGAGTTGTCTCCAGAATCTGAATAATTCAACCATGATTGGTTGATTATTGAATTTGATGCTAAAACCAAGGCGAAAACGGTCAACGCAAGCGCTAATTGAGCACCAGGGTTTCTATTGATTGTGACTCGTGGCGCTGGCGCTGCTACAGATGGTATTTCATCGCCCATAAAGTGCGATGAATGCTGAATACTGATGAATCTTCACCTTATTAGATAATCAAGCATGCTTATCTGTCAACCAAGCAGTTACATCGTCCCTAGCTGCGAAACCCTTGCCTTCTTTGGTTCCCACAACTGTTTCTATTGCTGCTTCTGATGCGATGTCTAGAATTCTATCGCTTACTGCCCCGTTGAATACAATTGCGACAGCCCCGTCAGCATCTTCTGCTGCTGCTGCAAGCTTGGAAGGGCCAACTGCATCTGAAATAGATCCGTCTACATTGACGAAAACTGCATTATTTGCTTTCAAATCTGCTATGTGATCAAAATATTCGTGGACCTCTGCTGGTGCTTCTGCTGCTTCTTCCGAAGAGTCGTCTTCAAGCCATGCGTCTGCATCCTCGCTAGGTTCATCCTCTGGAAGTTTTGCTGCAAATTTTGCAGCTTCCATCTTCTGAGAAAGACACTTTGTAGCGGTCTTTTGAGGAAGTAATTCCCACTCTTGTCCAACTGGTGCTTGTGCAACAAAGTCGATCTTCATTGTTTCATTTAATTGGCGGAATAACATTTCTCCGCCACGGTCTCCATCAATTGCTAGGATTACGTTTTCTTTAGTTGCAGCCAAATCGATTAATTCCTGTTTAATCGTACCTGCTCCATCGCAAGAAATTGCATTCTTGATGCCGAAGTTCAATAGATTACGGACATCGTTTCTTCCTTCAACAATAATCAGTGAATCACTAGATTCAATATTCGGGCCACAGGTCAATCCATGGTAATTCTTTGCAGTACCAACAGTTAGTACACTTCGAACCTCTTCAATTACTGTCTTGGTTGCTGCATCTCCCGAATTAACCATCACAAGTAGTAGATCTTTGGCACGGTCTATGACTGCGTTAACCTTGGTCGAACGTACGTCTTGGATTTCTTTTACACTAATCTTAGCCGCGCACGGACCTATTCTATCGATTGTCTCTAGACTCGAAGCGATAATCGCTGTTTCGACATTGTCCATGCTACTTGGAATCAGAATTTCTCCGTTCACTTTGCCGCCGCTACTTTTGACTTCAACATCAACGTGACCGATTCTTGCGGTTCGTTGTAGCTTGCGAAGTTCTAGTTCGTCGCCAAGCAAACCTTCTGTTTGCCCCATTATTGCGCCAATAATATCCTTGCGCTGAACGTTTCCGTTTACTTTTAAGTCTGCTTTAATGAGGTACTTCATGGCTTTGTTGGACTTTCCAGACGCGCCTTTATTACCTCCTCCGTTATTTTTTCTTCCCATTAGAATCTCTCCTTGTTCTTACTTTTACACCGCCTTCCATGAGCCTATCGGCACATTTCCAGAGTGACCATTACCCTCAAAAAATGAGGTTTTTAGGTCGTGAATCAGATTTGAACAATTGCTCCCACCCGCTTCCCCTTCTTGAACCCTATCTCTGAAAAAAACCCAATATTCGGTTTTTTGAGTTCATCAATGAGGTTCAAGTAAAGAATAGTTGTCGCTTGGTCGTGAGCGGCGAAAATGTTGGGGCACTCAATGTGTTCAGAACCACTACGGAAGTAATGCTTCGCGACGGTGTTCTTACGCGTGAAGAAAAGCGTCTAATCATAAAATTAGCAAATTCCTTAGGACTATCTGAAAATGAGCCTGCGGATGTTTATACTGCAATTCGTGAAAACAAAAAGACGGGCCCTGGAAGAGAAGTCACCCCTAATGAGCAGCGTCTTGTTTACACGCGTGTTTTCGAGGTGGCAATCGTTAACGCTTCTCTTTCAAAGGACGAGTTTGCCGTCCTTGCACACCTAAGGGATCAATTCAGTATCGATGATGAAGATCATGTAAGAATTGAATCGGATCTCAGAGACATGATTCGTCAGAAGACTGAAGACGAAAATGTAGTCGATAAATTACTTGGGACGCTCAAAGACAGCGTGTCCTTAGTTGGCAGTCTGTTTGACAGTGTTCGAACCAAGAAGGCTTGAGGTGAAGTTGTGGTCGACGACCTCGATCAACTATTCGATGAAGGGTTGCCGAAAGGTAAGAAGGCGCTTTCATTTCTAAAAGAATCATATGATTGTGGCGCCCAGGTCTTAGTTAATCGCACTATTACTGACAAATTGCTCGATAAAAGTGGTCTTTCCTTTCACATTGGAACTGATGATCCTACAATGCGTAGAATCGCATCTTGGCTACTGACTAATTATCCAGATCGATGTGATGAGTTAATTCGAAGATTGTGGAAAAGGTGTGGTCGTGAAGATGTCAAATTAATCGGTTTGCTGCTTGCCAATATCGAAGGTGACGCTTGGGAGAAGATGTTGAGCATGGTTAACAAAAGCCTCCCATTAGACCTTACATTAGAGATGGCGGAAGAGATTAAGCGTTCAGGACGTAGTATTCCTTCAGCAGAGTTCTTATCAAAATGGAATCAAAGCAAGATTCAGAAACAAAATGCGATGTTAATTGCATCGCTAGATATGCGAGAAGAGTTTGTACAATTGGTAAATAATGCTCCGCCTGGAGGGGAGTTGTTCGAACGTATCAGAAACCGTTCACTCGAGGAGTGAGTTTTTGTTGTTCCGACCTTTACCACTTACATGGCAGACCGTTTTCTACCAGCAGATGACCCTGTTTTGGAAGAAGTTCTGAATTGGACAGTCGCGAGAGATGCCCAAGATATTCGTCGTCTGCTAGAGTGGTTGCCTATGGCTCGCTCCTCCAAAGAAAGACGCGCTTTATTATCACGAGTCCACGAATTATTGGGAGAAGTTGAGTTGTCGTTAGATGGGTTAGATTCAATGCATTGAGGTCTATTTTTGATTACTGGAATCATTGTGGCAGGAGGAAAGTCTTCCCGGATGGGTAAAGATAAATCATTACTTTATTCAAATGTTAAAAGATTGGCAAATGAAATGAGAAAATACGGTTGCGGAAATGTAATCGTAATGTGTGGGACTTCAGATAGATCTGATCTGTTTGATGAATTGTGCGTCGTTGATTCTGCAGAAACATTGGCAGAGTCCCTTTTTGATTTGGTTTCAAATATCGAAGGAAGAATACAAATTGCACCTTGTGATGCTTATTTGGCGGATGCCGAATTATTTGGCTCAATTAACGGGGTCCCGCTCGATGATAATGAAATGAGGCAGCCATTACTGGCAAAAATCGATTCCAGCAAGGCACTAATTAGAGATGTCAAAGTGACTGAAATGTTTCGGAATATTCCTTCTTGTAATGGGGGGATAAAGGCACGTAACACCAATACTCCTGAGGAGCTTAAGGCGATTCAATCTTTCCTGCAGCAAGAAGATCTATGATTGCTGGATACAAAATGTGCTCTTTCTGTTTGATTCGTTTCCCGAGTGAGTGTTCATCATCATCAGGCAAAACTGGCACAGATTCTTGAGCTATTATTGGCCCTGTGTCCATGCCACTATCAACGAAATGTACGGTGCACCCAGATTCTGTTGCTTTAGCCGCTATGACGTCTTTGTGTGCATTGGCTCCAGGAAAATTGGGGAGTAGAGAAGGGTGTATGTTCAACAACCGGCCAGCCCAGGGTTTGACAAATGATGGTGTTAGAATTCTCATATATCCCGAAAGTATGATTGCTTCTATCCCATAATCGGCTAGCACTTGATTTACTTCTTCTTCATGCAATAATCGGCGTTCGTTTTTGTCTTCAACTATCGGCAACGGCACCACTACCGATGTTACATCAAGATTTTGCGCTTTTAGTAAACCTGCCACATCTGGCCTATCACTGATTACAACATTGGTTACATGTAAGCAATCAGAAGACTTCTGATGAAGCAACAATGCTTCCATTCCGGAACCGGAGCCTGAAATCAATATTCCAAGCCGTAATGGGTCTTCGGGGGTGCCTGTTCTTGGAAGAACCCATGACTCTGTCATATACCTGCGATAGCATGACCGGCAATATGCCTTCGGCTCCGACAATACTACCCTTCATATTTGTGAAATTGGCCCCCGTGCCATGGAGGACCGCCTGGATAGTGTCGATGCGGTCATCGAAAAGTATGCTGTTGTCAGCAATCCAATCAAAAGTAAAATCTACGTCGGACTGGGTTCTGTTTTCATCGCTTTTGCAATAATTGGAATCTGGATTCCAGGGTGGCCAACCGTTTCTTGGGCGGTTCCTGCAGCTTTTTTATTCTCATTATCTAATGAAAAATTGTTTAGATGGACTTTGACAAACAAATACTTCGGTTCTGCCCTGTTTGAATATTATGCAACCGGCAAAACACTGCCTCAGCATGTAAAAATAATGATTGTCGGAATGATCGCTGTTATGGTTAGCATTTCCGCTTATTTTGTATGGTATGTTTCTACTAAGGGCGATGGAGAGTTATTCAAACCATCTTCTTGGAATGGCGCTGACAAATACGCTTTCGGGTCCATTACTATACTTGTAGTAGGAATGATAGGAATGCTATATGTTGCGACTATGGTAAAAACCAGGAAATGATTTGGGTCAATGCCTGAATAATCTGTGCCCGGTGAATAGCATCGATATGCCTCGAGCATTAGCCTCATCGATTACCTCTTGATCCCTGATAGATCCTCCGGGGTGAACTATTGCTGAAGCGCCTGCTTCTGCTGCTTGTTCAATTCCATCTTTGAATGGGAAAAATGCATCGCTAGCTAATACACAGCCTTTGCCTCGTTCTCCCGCCCTTCGTGCAGCTATTTTTACGGCTTCGACTCTACTTGTTTGTCCTGGCCCGATCCCCACAGTTGCAAGGCCTTGTACCATTACAATGGCGTTTGATTTCACTTGCTCACAAACCCTGACTGCAAACTTCATGGAGGCAATTTGTTCATCAGTAGGAGCAATGTCTGTTACGACTTTGGCTTTCTCCCAGTCAATAACTGGTGCTTCTTCGGTTTGAATTAGCCAGCCTCCTTCAATTGGTTTGCGAACCGTTTTCCTCGGTAAAGGAGATAGGCGATTATTTGGTGAATTTATTGTAAGTATCCTACGATTTTTCTTTGCCATCAAAACTTCTTTTGTTCCTTCTTCGTAAGAAGGCGCCATCAAAACCTCTAGGAAGAGAGGGGTAAGGGCCTGTGCAAACTCCATAGTAACTGGTTCGTTAACACAAATGATAGAGCCAAATGCACTCTCTGGATCACTTGCTAATGCTTGTTCATATGCTTCTAATTGCGTCTTACCTAATGAGGCGCCACAAGGATTGTTGTGTTTCACAATAACGCATGCATGAGGAGTTTCGGGCCATTCATCTGTTGAAAGAGCGCGGCAAAGCCTGAGAGTGGCATCTGCATCAGAATAGTTGTTGTAACTCATCGCCTTTCCGCCCTCTACTAGAGCAGTAACTAGAGTCTCGCCTTCTGGCGCTATGGGGTCAACATATAGTGCAGCTGCTTGGTGTGAATTCTCACCATAGCGGAGCGTATGCATTCTATGAGCTGCTGCAGTCATTGTAATTGGAAGACGTCGCGTCTGCTCTTGTGTATCGTCACTATCCTCTGGTAAGCCAACCCATCTGCCTGCCAATTCGTTTGCAATCGCAGTATCGTAAGATGCTGTGTGCTCGTAAGCCTTCAGAGCGAGTTCTCTCCTCTTGCTTAGTGAAACATTTCCAGATTGTAACTCTTCTAAAACAGAAGTATAGTCTTCTGGATCGCAGGTGATAATGACATTTCGATGATTCTTAGCCGAGGCTCTAACCATTGTAGGACCGCCAATGTCAACCATCTCTAATAGGTCTAAATCATTCAATGGTGGTTCTGATGCCGCGGCATCGCTAAATGGATACAAATTGCAAGCCACAACTTCAATCATTGGATAGCCTAAATCGACCAAGCCTTTTGCATCGGATTCATTCTCTAATCTGCAAAGTAATGGCCCATGGATTGCAGGGTGGAGTGATTTGACTCTACCATCAAAGATTTCAGGGTGCCCAGTGACATCAGATACCCCAATTACTGTGAGGCCTGCTTCTCTTAGCTTCCTTGCAGTACCTCCGGTTGAGACCAATTCAAACCCAAGAGAATCTAGGCCTTTCGCGAATTCAATTATTCCAGACTTGTCGTAAACCGAGAGCAAAGCCCGGGGACGGGAGGTCGACTCCATGATAGTACCCGTTAAGGAAGCGATAGGTGTTAGTCTCATGAACGTACCGACTCAATCGCCACGTGCAGAAATTACCTGATCAACCCTCAAAAGACTGCATGCTGATTCGCAGGCTGCTGAAATTGAATGTTCTAGCGTGTAAGTAGGCAGCCATGCATCGACTATCTCTCCGGGTTTTCCGGATTGAGTTATTCCAGAGTTTGTTTTACCTGAACGATGGAGTGCGCGAAGTTCTAGGAGAGTGTCGATTCTATCCTCGCCATTGTTGGTCGCTAATGCTGCTGGAATCGCCTCTAATGACCGACTAAATGCCTCCATCGATAGGCGCTCTCTACCCGGGCACCTTTCCGCAACTTCTCTGACTCTAAGGGAGGCGGCTAAATGTAAACTTCCTCCTCCTAAAATTACTGAATCCTCCTCCTTGGCTAAACATGTTGATCGGAGTGAATCATATAGGCCTCTGATTGTTTCCTCCGCTGCCACCCCGTCAGTTCCGCCAACTAAAATTGTGACAATGCCCGGATTGGCCCCTGCCTCGATTATTGTCCTCTCCATGACGCCTTCTGGGCCTTCCAAGCGATGATGATTAAGACTCTCGATTGTACCAAGGCAGTCTTCCATGTCATCGATATGGTCGCATACTCTTGCGCCACAAGACTTCGATATGTCTTCAGCGAGTGATGCCTCCACGTTACCCATCGCAAAGATTCCAGCATCTGCTAAGGAATGAAGAATTCTTTGATCGATGCCTTCTGCAGAAAATATCACATTTGCTCCAGATGCTTTTGCTTTCTTCGTTATCGATTCTATGTGTCTTTCTTCGGCAGCAATGAACTCTTCATATTGCTCCGGGGTGTTTATTTCTATCTCTGCAGCCACTACTGTTTTCTCTAACTCGAGAGGACAGGAAAGTACCGACACCTTGCTTGCCGAAAGTGTTCTAGGCATTCTTTCCAAAGCCAGCTTTTTCTCTAAAACCAATCCGTTGATGAGGCGTGATGATGCAGGGGTGCCTTCCCCTGCTTTTGCCATTCTAACCCTCTCATAATCACTATCGGGGATGGTTCTAACTGCAGTGGAAATTAATTTTGAAAGGTGTTGAAGTGCGTTTTCTGTTGAACGACCTACCAAGGAAGTTCTTGCAACATCTTCGAGGCGCCCTTCTGCCGAGACGGTTCTTTCATCGATCAGAGAAATTGTTTCCGATAGCGCCATTTGATATCCTTTAACCAAAATCAAAGGGTGCAGCCCTCTTTCCAAAAGTCGTCCTGCTTCACTCATTAATTCGCTAGCAAGTAGAATGCAGCCGGTAACTCCGTCCCCGCATGCGTTTTCTTGACTTTCAGCAAGACTAACAAATGCTTTAGCGGCTGGATGTTTGACTAACAATTCTGCAACTATTTTTGCACCATCATTGGTGACGGCTGCTTCGCCGTTAGACTTGTATAGCATTTTGTCTAGGCCATTAGGACCAAATGTGCCGCGTAAAACATTTCCAAATGCAATTGCGGCCCCAACCAGTTTTTGCGTGACGCTAGCCCCACTAACCACCGATGTTGAGGATTTGGTAATCCTAACTGGGGCCGAACCAGAACCGTCCGGGGATTGTGCCATCAAACTAGGGGGGAAGTTCGGCCTTCATCAATCCATCTTATCAAAAGATTAGCAAATATAGCCAGAAAATAGAGCAAGCCGCAAGCATAACGGTCGTCCACATAAGATGCTCTTTAGCATGATCAGGTAGTCCGTTTTCTTGATCGATTAATTTTCTCGACTCCTCGGTTTCAACCATATTTCTGTTGAATGACCAAGCGCTGGCGGAGACTCCGCCGGTTACAAACGCCAAAACTGCAAAGAGAACCGTGCTGGCAACCATGGTAAATCCTTCATTATACAACCCTAATTTATCAGGACCCAAAATTATCGCTAGCGTAGGCATCAAGGGCAAATAATACGAGATGAATAGGCTCGTAATACTTCGTTTATTAGGTCCTGATTCTTCTGTAGTGTCCTCGTGACGCCAAACAAAATGCCACCCGGCCCAGTCGCTAACGACTGTCAAGACGCTGGCTGTAATGGTCAGCATCAGTATAGCAGACATGTGCCTCCATGAGGGTAAGGGGTTGATGAGTGTGTCGGAAGAAAATCTTTCACCGGCGCCTTCTTTTTGATTTCCGTCCTTTTTTATTATTCCATAACTTTGAATCTGCAGCGTACCTATCTTCTATGGTGTAAACCTCGTTCTTGACTTGTACATCATCTGGCATTTCTGAAAACGAAGATACTGACAATTTCATCCCGCCAAGTTCTTCCTGTAAATCGCGAATATTTTCTCCACCTTTCCCGATTAAGGTTGCAACCATTCCTTTTGGTGCATAGATTTCAGCTGAATTTTGCCCAGTAATTTTTACTCCACACTGAACCCCAACCCACTGTTGTATCTTGTGTACAAGCTGATCTCGTGCTAGAACAGCCATTGGAGAGGCCCCCCGGCTAGATGTTATGCCGTCTACAGGGACCACAGCAATTTCTGAACCGAATGCAAACATCTCATGGGTAATCTTTCCGCTTGGAAATTCAACAACTTCGATTACGGGCCTAGCTAATTCCTCTTGCATACCACTGGGTGGTTTAACCGTCATTCTCAATTCTAGTACCTGTTGAATCTTTCCCGCCTCTACGTGTAAAATCGTATCTAACACTTGGCTAACTAATCCAAGTTCAACCTTACCGATTAGCCTCTGGATTGCTTCCAATGCCGAATTGGCATGAGTCACTCCCAAAAGGCCTACTCCGGCTAGACGAACGTCCGCAAAAATCTCGAAATCCCTAGCCCTTCTAACCTCATCAAAAATAACGAAATCGGGGCGTACAAGGAAAATAATTTCTGCAGTTTTTTCTAGATCTCCTTCTAGAGGAGCATATTGTGTAATACGATTAGCGAGTTGTAAATCCCTAGGAGCTTCCATTGTTTTGACCATTGCTCCTACTTCTTCATCGAGATATTCTGCAACTGCTTGAGCAAGAGTTGTTTTTCCAGAACCAGGTCTTCCACAAATGAAAACCCCTCTATGATGATCGGACAGCCTCGAGATTAATTTTGGATCTATGTCGTAATCCGATAATGAGAGTTTTGCAACTGGTCTGACTATTGTTATTTCTCTAGCATCAGCAAATGGCGGCCAAGCACATGAAATTCGAAGATCGCCCAATTGTATTACTTGGCACCCTTTACGATCGATTTCCAAAAAGCAGTCTGAACGATCCCTGTTCTCTTCTACTGCAGTAAGAATTTCTTCTTGTAGCGATTCAAGTCTGAGTGTATCCCAGCCTCCATCATCGGCGCCTTCGACATCTGAGAGTCGTAAATTTCCTATTCCTCCAGCCTTAGTCCGAGGCGGACAATCGGCTTTCAAAAACAAAGTATGAACGTCTTTCTGAATAAGATTCTCAAGAATCTCAGGTAAGTCTGGGTGACTGGAGAAAGTTGCCATGCAAGCAGGGAGGCGTGTGAAGTCCTTGACACTTCGCAATCAAGCAATTGCCGGCTCGAGTGAATAGTAAGTCCACCAAAGGTATGCAGTTACAGATGCGCAGATAACAACTCCTGCACCTGTTGGCATTCCAATGGCCGAACCCAAAACCATCAAAATCCATGTACTTACAACGAATGAAACTATGGAAAGAATTCTGGCTTTATCCATACCTAATGCACTTTTGACATCGTCCCAACGGATTGCAGACCATACCAAGAAGAATGCTAAGATGTGGATACTAGTGAAAATCATCGAATAAAACAATGAATCCGTAACATAGAAGTTAAGTCCTAAAAATACAAGTGATGTTGTCCACATCTTTACCATTGGATCGGGGAATTTGGTCAGCATGTACACTATGGCCCCAAACCCAATTAGCAACAAAAACACGTTGGCATCAGCAAAGGTATCAATCACTCCTGATAGTTCTGGTAACGGTTCTAGAACGAAAAGTGGTTCAGATTCTTCGGTTGTTGCGCCACCGGCCATAATGTGGCCAGAAGGATTTGATTCTTCAATGTGGCCTTGTAATAGGCATTGCTTGTATTGCTCTTTCAGTCCACCTTACTCCGCGTAATGCAGCTCCATAATCGGGAAATGCCTCCCAAGCAATCCCTGCTTTATGCGCTTCCACTCCTGCGATTATGTGGCGCAATTCTGCCTCTAATGGAGAATGATTTGATTCACAGAGGATTGCTTTTTCTATGCCGTCAGTGATTATGAATGCTTTATCATGCACACCTAAATCAAATCTGAATGATGCTGTAGAGCCAACTAGAGTTACCGTTCTACATTCAGCTTTAGCCCCCCACCCAATGTCCACGAGTGCTTCTATTCCGTGCGGGAACTCCAAGACCACCCTGGATTCTGTTCGATCTCCTTCAACATTAACTGCGCTTGGTTCAGATTCGCTTAGCATATGGCAAATCAAATCGATAGCGTGCACTCCTAATGATTCAATCACGTTGCCTTCCTCTGGTGCTGGCCTTACAGTTCGCCGAATAAATCGTAATGATTCAAGTCGCCCCAATTTCCCACTGTTAAGCATTTTTTTTGCCAATTTTACTGCAGGATGGAACCTTAGAAGGAGGCCTACGCCAATTACCCTTCCATTTTCATGAGCGCTTGCTAATACTTGGGCCGCTTCAGATTCACAGCATCCAAGTGGTTTTTCGACCAAGACATGATGTCCTTGTGCCATTAACTCCTTAGCTTGTGACGCATGGAGATTTGATGGTGTTGCGATAATCACAAGATCTGCATCTAAATCGTCGATTGTTTTTCTCACATCATTAGCAAGTATTGCTGAATTTCTAGCGGCTAATGATGTATCAATCACCGTAATTGATTCAACTAATTTCTCATCTCTGAGTTTTGACAATGTGCTAAGGTGGTTCCTTCCCCACCTTCCACACCCGAGAATCGCTACGTTAAGCACAGCCTGCGCACAGCCTCTCAGCCTTCATTCTTGTCCTCTTCAGATTCTTCGCTATGCACAACATCTTGATTGGATTGATTGCTTATTTGAAATTGATGAGAATCGCTTTCTTCTAACGAATCAAGATGTGTAACAGTAATTCCTCCATGTGATATTGCGTAAATGTAATCCCCCATGAAAATAGATCTGCGAATATTGTAAGATGACCACCAACGATCTTCGTCGTTTTCATAGAATTGTGAATGGTTTACTTCTCCGTGTATCTGAAGTCCTTCTTCAGTCACATTGACAATCATTAGTTTGCTAACCCATTCATACTCGTAATGATACCTTCCTGAATCGTCATAATACGAGTCATGTCGGTATGTATTCATTGGAATCGCAAGCATCCCTTTTGGCTCCCAGTACTGGAATGCCTTGTGTTCCCACGTAGCTTCAGACCATGCCCAGGACCATCCGTCTTCTGGGTTTTGAACAGGTGAAACCGAGAGTGCTTGGGTCAATCGGGGGTCTGAAAAATTAGAAACATCGAATAGAGAAAGCCGGGTATGCCCCCAATCTAGTCCTAATCCGGTTTCTTCATCAGCTGGCCCCAATCCAATTGTTAGAATAGAATTGTTAGACAGGGGGTGGATGTAAGTTGAAACTCCAGGCACTTCCAACTCGCCCATTACACGAGGAGAGGTTGGATCACTGAGATTAATCGTCCATAGTGGGTCCATATTCTCAAAAGTCACAATATATGCTCTATCTTCTACAAATCTTGCTGACCAAATTGATTCATTGTAAGCAATTCCGTCAACTCTTCCAATTTCTGTTAATCCGTTTTTCTCCGAGTTCTCATCAAGAGTATGTGTTAAACAGATTACATGGTTTTCCATAAGTTCGGGGTTTTCTAACCACCATCGCCCCCACTGACCTGTGGTCGTGGCAACTCTAACTACTCCTTCATATTCAGATATTGAAAATTGATTTTGGATAGTTCCTTCTACTCTTGCAGAACCAGAATATGTTGTTGTACTGGGCTCACTGATGTCAAAGGTGTGAATATTTGTTCCTTCGTCTAAATCATCATTGCCCCAGAACCACCACCAATCCCAAGCGTTTTCTGTTATGATAAGGGTGTCTTGTGAAGCATAAACTTGGGGCCAATTACCAACGATGTGGTCGGCTTCGAACTCAAATTCTTCGGAATTCAAATCGAGGGTAAATATGCTCGTATAGCCTCGATTCATTGCTCCTTCAGGAGATGCGAAATCTGAGCAACCTTTGCCGTTCATATGATGGGTGATTATCTGGTCTCCGAACCTTTCATGGACCTGGGGTAGCATTTGCTCTAAACTGATTTCGTCTAATACTTCGATGTTGTTCGCAATCGCTTCTGATGCTGCAATCTCTCTCATGTTACGGCGCTCTTCCTCATCTACATCGGAATCCCAATAACCATCAGGGTAATTTAGCCATGTTTGCAAACCGGGTATGTCCATCCAAGCATGAGTTACGGCCCTGACTGAGCCATCGACTTCACGCGCTGTAAGGTAACTACCTTCAATGTACAATTCTCGATTCACTTCTGGGTCGGAGGAATTGGAGACATCAAGCACCGTGAATTTAGTCAGGATACTTGTTCTCCAGCCGTACCAATCTCCTCCCCACCCCATAGATTTGGCTAATGGATCTTCAGAATTAATATTCCAGCTTGACACAGTAGATACTACTACCAATGTATCTTCATTCAGCATCATTGCAACTGGACTGCCTTCTATCTTTGTGGTTGAAGAATGATCCAGTTCTCCAAACTCGGGAACGTCCATTATATGCAATAAACCACTATCAAGGAAATAGATGTGATAGCCGTCGGTCTTAACAAAGTCGGCCTCATCTACACCTTGTTCCTGGTTATTTGTCCCTGAAAAGTCGGTTCCTTGCTTTCGAGTAGTTGGTGAAGATGAACCGCTATCGGCGGCCATTTCCATATCATCTTCCATCCATCCCCCTCCCCAATAGTAAACCTCCTCGACCGCTTGTAGTAAGCTGGTTCGGGTTTCCTCTTCGATGCTGAGCTTCAATGCGAATTCTAATTCATCACAATCCGAATATTTGATCAATTCAGGCGCCCCTGATGACCTCATAATAGGGTCGCCAAGGTCAAGGCTGGTTTTGGAATCGTTTGATTCTTCATCGTTATCAACAAGACCAGTACAACCAGACATTGTCATTAGAGTAACCATCATTAGCGCTAAGGCTATTTTTGAGGATGAGTTAATTCGGACCATACACTTCGGTGGCGCCACCCATATAATGTAAGATTGGTGTGTGAATTGGACAATTTAACCCATGATGATATGAATGAGCAGTGTGCGTGGTCTTATTGATGACGAGTTCAAGCATCAACCCGGTTAAGCAGTGGGTAATGCGCCAATATTGGAGAATGCAACAATCTCAATCCATCATTTCTATGGGATTATTGGGTTCATCATTGACGCTGTTATTATGGCCTTATGTTAGATGGCGCTTCTCAGAAAGTTGTAACGAAAGTTTGTGTTTCAGTGATTCTGTTCTTGGAATTTCTGCAACTTATATCGGACTAATCAGTATTTTCATGACCCTTGTCCTGATTGTATTGTGTATTGGTTACTTGTATGACAGAGTATTTTCGCTATGGACTGCTCAGAGAACGGTGGATGTTGAAAGAAATCCTTTCTGGACATACGCATTATCTCCGATGTTTGTGATGATTATGGCTCTTACTGCAGAAAATCTCAAGCGAAATTGTCCTGATGACGAAGAGATGCAAAAACAAATGGATTGGGTCTTAGATTATTGTAAATCTAATGCAGATACTGAAATGTGGGGAAGAGCGATTCAACATTGGGACAAACACTTGGATAAAGCTCCAACATTTTGGTTTGTTAACGAAGAAATTATGGCCAAGGCTCGTGCTCAGAAAATCGAGGATGGAAATTGATGGGGATAGAAATTGAAAGGCGATTTCTTGTAGATGGCCGTTCAGAGAAACCTTGGCGAGAGGGCACACCTAAGGCAATATCTCAATTTTATTTAGAAGGAATTAGTCTCAATGAAGGAATAATTACCTGCAATGGAGTACAATTGGTGAATACCGATGAGGTTTTAGAAAATATAGTGGCTTGGCGTGTAAGAAGATTCGGAGAGCAATTCTTTCTAACTGCAAAAGGAAGAAAAATCGGCGCAACAGGAATAGAATTTGAATGGGAAATAACTGAAGAAATCTGGTCTAAATTGGATAAATCTAATTTTGCAAGCGTCATGAAAACTAGATACTTGTGGAATAATCAAGATGGTATGTTATGGGAAATCGACGAATACGAAGGCGATTTGTCGGGATTGATTATCGCTGAAGTAGAATTAGATTCGGAAGACCAGCCTGTGCAAATACCAGATTGGACAAAGATGGAGTTGACTCACCTAAGGGGTTGGTCTAATGCTGCTCTTTCTACAATGATTAAGGATTCAAAAAGGAATTAATTCTGTTTATTTCTTCATCGGTAAGGCTTGGATGGACTGGGATTGCAACTAACCTGTGTGCTAAATTATCGCAATTTGGAAGGCTCGTTTCGTGTTGTTTGTGGCCCGAAAATACTTGATGTCGGTTGCACGGAATAGGGTAATGTACTCTAGCATCAATCCCATTATTGTTGAATCTAGAAATCATTTCGTTTGGATCATCTGCCAAAATGCAGAGTTGATGCCAAGCATGCTTTCCTCCCTCTCTGGTTTTAGTTTCATGATTTATTGATTCTGAGTTGGCCCTTCTCTTTGAAATCCAGTCATCTAAATGTTTCAATTGTACTCTTCCGATGGCTGCTGAAACTTCACCCATCCTCAGATTGGTTCCTAATTCAACCGATTCAAGGGTATCGTCTCTCCCATGGTCGACTAGCCGATTCATTCTTTCTGCCAACTCAGGAACAGTTGTTGTAATCATACCACCTTCACCTCCAACCGCCATGTTCTTTGATGGGAAAAATGAGAAGCAAGCAATGTCTCCTATCGCTCCTGCCGTCTTGCCACCTAATGTTGTTCCATGAGCTTGTGCTGCATCCTCAACTAGAGCGATGTTGTGATCATTGCAAATCTGTCTAAGTCTTTGGGAAAAGGGTTGTCCAAAAATATGAACTCCGATTACAGCTTTGGTGTTTTCAGTTATTTTTGCCTCCACATCGTCAGGACAAATACACCAATAATTTTCTTCAATATCTGCAAATACTGGAGTTGCTCCAACTAGACTTACTGCAGTTGCTGTAGCAATAAATGTCATTCCAGGAACTATTACTTCATCACCAGGGCCGATTTCGAGTAATCGCATTGCTGCCCATAATGCTGCTGAGCCACTTTGACACGGAACTGCTGCAATAGCACCGCACCATTTTGCAAACTCATCTCCAAATGCCTTAGCTTGTGGGCCTTTTACCCACCTTCCACTTGATAGTGCCGCCACAGCAGCCATTTCACATTCTTCGTCCCAAAACGGTTTGGCCAAAGGTATGCGAGGCATGTCTCGGCGAAGGGGTTCGCCTCCTTGAGTGTGTCCCGCCCACATAGTGGGCGTAGTCATCCTCAAGAGGGCGTGCATTGTTGGGCGGCCCATGCCGGAGGAGGATAGTCACGAGTTGAGAGACCTCGTCGATGATATCCTCGAGACGCCGCAGCCCAAACGAAAAAAGAAAATCAAGGCCAAAGGAATGTTACTAGGCGAGCGGCGGGATAATGGTGAAATTATCCAAATCGACAAGATGGTTTTGGCTAGACATGCAGCGATGTTGGGTTCAACTGGATCTGGTAAAACAGTAATGGCAAAGACCGTTATTGAAGAGGCGGCATTGGCAGGAATACCGTCACTAATTTTGGACCCTCAAGGTGACCTTGCCAGATTGGCTCTTGCGATTGATGAAGGCGATTTGGTCGAACAAGGTGGCGAAGTTGACCGCATGAAGAAGTTGATTTCGAAAATGGAAGTTCGAATTTGGACTCCTTTGAGATCTAAGGGGTTGCCACTTTGTATTGATCCGTTTCGTTCACCTCCTTCGGATTTAGATGCTGAAGAAGCAATCACTGCATGGGATATGGTCGCTGCAGGTTTCAGCAACCTAGCAGGGTTTGATGTCGAAAAAACACAAGGAAAGGTGGTAAAACCGTTTTTGTACGAAATTTTGGTTAATGGAACTCGCTTAGGTTTGGATGTTAGTGATTTTCAAGGTCTTGCTAAAGTAGTAAGGGAGCCACAAGAGAATTTTACCAGAGCGTTGTATCCTGAGGTTTTCATTGATGTCGACGAAGACGAAAAGCCAGAAATTCCTACATGGGAAGAAATCATGTTCGAACATGGCCTTCGCGATTATGATGAAATGTTGCCCAAATCGACTCGTAACGATCTGGCTAGAAGGTTGTCAGCGTTCAGTAGTGGAGTGAATCAACTATTGTTTTCTAATGGCGTACCAATAGATATCGATTCGTTTTGCGAGCCTGCAATGCCCGGAAAGGTTCCACTCAACATTGTATATCTAAACACAATTCAAGATGAGGCGCAGAAGCAATATTTCGTACAAGAATTGGCTCGAGAATTATATGATTGGATGTTAACACAACAGCCTGCTGAAGGTGAATTGAAACTTCTATTCTTTATGGACGAAGTTGCTCCTTATCTACCACCTCATCCAAGGAATCCTCCGGCTAAAGATCTGATAAAATTAATTTTCAAACAAGCCAGAAAATATGGAGTTGCTTGTGTGTTGGCAACTCAAAACGTCTCCGATGTTGACTACAAAATATTGGCACAAGCGAATACCACATTCATTGGTAGATTTACTCAACCTCAAGATGTTGAGAAAGTAAGGCACTTACTAAAGGAAAGCGGTGGAGATCAAGATTTAGTCAAACAATTACCAACACTAGGCCCTGGCCAATTCCAGATGGTTGCTCCTGACGTCGATCCGGCGCCTGTTCCAATTCAATGTCGTTGGCTCTACACAGACCACGGAGCGCCCCTAAACGAAGATCAAGTGGAAGATGCCACAACTACAGAAATTAGAGCCTGGGCTAAAGCTAGGAGTGCTGGAAAAGGCCGTAGTCGTGGTAAAGGGGCTGCGGCAGCTGCTGCAAGAGGTTCTAATTGGACCAATGGCAATGAAGTTAGCGAAGAGGGTTTAGTTGAGTCAGCCCGATTAAAATCAGTAGGCGGCATGACTGCGGCCGCTCAAGGAATTGTTGACGATTCTGCGTTTGAAGTCCGGTTAATGGGGGGCCTGTCTGTACTCAAGGATGGAAGAGATCCATTGTATGTTATGCAGGCAACTGTGAATGCTACAACCTCGTTGGTCATGGGCTGGAC
>MDTG01028125.1_pt1 | contig 23163 bp, 19 predicted proteins | sample 811421 | NCBI WGS metagenome assembly MDTG01 (sample SAMN05326645, study PRJNA326480) | marine metagenome | isolation source: seawater | place: Pacific Ocean: South East | collected 2011
ATGGAAGTCAACCATATTCGCCCCCTCTGAGATGTGCGATTGGTACAGAGAAGTTCGCAACGGTGCACCCCCCATGGTTGAACGTGGAGATGGTCGGTGGAAAAACAACTCGGATATTCCGTATGAGAAGTAGAAAGCAAAAATTAGTAGAGTTTAAATATGTCAATCTTGACTATACAACTGGAGGTTGATATGATGGATAGGAGTGCTTCTGGTAGGTCCAAAGTGACAGATAAAGGACACAAGGGAAGGCGAAATGGAACATTGGCAACTGGATCAAGACCTTCCAGAGCAAGAAGAGTGGAGGCTGTGGAAGGCTCATGCGAGGTCTGCGGGAGTACCTCTTGGGATTCGGATAACATCAGAGGAGAAACAGTCTGCTCCGAATGTGGATATGTGGCTTCGGAGAACATGATAGACCCCGGTGCTGAGTGGGTCAATCACTCGAATGGAGATGACAGGAGCCGAGTGGGTTCCCCAACAACTCTGACACTTTCCGATAAGGGGCTATCTACGGAAATTCGCAGATCTGATTTGACCAGCGGTGGGGCTAGGAAGCATGGTCTGTCTGGGAAGGAACTCAGGGACTGGAGGAGAAGGCAGAGGATTGATCAGAGGAGCAAGACTAGGGACAGCAGGAGCAGGAACCTATCAGTAGCTATGCAATTCATCAGAGACAGGGGCGATCTGCCCCCTCAAATAGAGCAAGAGGCGGCGTCACTTTACAGGCACTCTGTTCAGAGGGGCCTAGTCACGGGAAGGAGCATCCGAGGAGTGACCGCTGCTTGCGTCTATATCGCGGCTAGAGAGGCAAAGATCCCCAGGAAGATTGAGGATATCGGGGAGTCCTTCGACATGATCTCTGAAGTAGAGGTGAAGGAACTCAAGAGGACGATTAGGCTAGTGGCTAGGAATCTGGGGACTCATCATATCACAGGCCCGGAAGAATACTTCGAGAAGTTTCACTCCGATTTGGGGCTCCCGCCTTCGGTTCTTGGTGAAGCCAGATCGGTTTGGGAGGGAGTGAAGGATAATCTTTGTTGGCAGGGAAAAAAGCCTTCCGGGATAGCAGGTGTTATCCTCTATTTCGCCTCACAGAACAGCACCTCAACCAGGACTCAGAGCGAGGTGTGCAAAGTCTCCGGAATCAGTGAAGTGACGCTCAGAGGGCTACTCAAGATATTGAATCAAGTTGTGAGTACAGACTAGTAACGATACTCTTCATTCTTGAAGGGGCCGTCTATTGGGACATTTATGTAGTCAGCCTGTTCAGAGCTTAGAGTGGTCAATTTAACCCCAATTTTTGACAGGTGTAGGCGAGCGACTTCCTCATCCAAGTGCTTCGGAAGAGTGTACACCTTATTCTCGTATTTTTCTCTGTTTCTCCAAAGGTCAATTTGTGCAAGTGTCTGGTTCGCGAAACTGTTTGACATTACGAAACTAGGATGACCAGTCGCACATCCGAGGTTGACTAGCCTGCCTGCAGCAAGAATGAAAATGCTATTTCCAGACCTAAATGAATACCTATCAACTTGTGGCTTGATGTTTGTTCTGGTCGCTGAGCTAGAGTCAAGATGATCGACCTGAATTTCGTTGTCGAAGTGTCCGATGTTGCATACTATGGCCTGATCCTTCATTTTCTCCATGTGCTCAAGGGTAATAACATCACGATTTCCAGTTGCGGTCACGTAGATGTCTGCGATACCAAGAGTATCCTCAATTGTCTGGACGTTGAATCCCTCCATGGAGGCTTGAAGCGCGCAAATAGGATCGATTTCTGTCACGATAACTTTTGCACCCTGTGACTTCAATGCCTGGGCGGAGCCCTTGCCTACATCCCCATAGCCGCAAACAACTGCTGTTTTGCCGGCGATCATCACGTCGGTTGCCCTCTTGATTCCATCTATCAGAGATTCTCTGCAACCATACAGATTGTCAAACTTTGACTTGGTTACAGAGTCATTGACGTTGATTGCCGGAAACAGAAGTGAGCCATCTGCCACCATTTGATTTAGTCTTAGAACTCCGGTTGTCGTTTCCTCGGAAACTCCACGACAGCCATTGACTACCTCCGTCCAGAAAGAAGGTGCCTCCGAGTGAACTCTTTTCAGTAGATTCTTGATGCATTGCTCTTCATGGTTTTCTGAACTAGTTTCCACCCAATCGCTACCATTTTCTAACTCATATCCTTTGTGGATTAGCAGAGTTGCATCCCCGCCATCGTCCACAATCAATTCGGGACCCTTGCCTCCTTCGTGGCTTAGTGCCAAGTAAGTACAATCCCAGTACTCCTCAAGTGTCATCCCCTTCCATGCGAAGACTGGTGTCCCGGAATCTGCAATTGCCGCTGCTGCATGATCTTGGGTGGAGAAGATATTGCAACTAGCCCATCGGACCGAGGCACCTAGGTCAACCAGAGTCTCAATTAGGACTGCAGTCTGAATTGTCATGTGCAATGAACCGGTAATTCTAACTCCTTCCAAGGGAGAGTCGGAGAGGTACTTCTCACGGATTGCCATAAGCCCGGGCATTTCATGTTCGGCGATCTCTATCTCTTTTCGTCCAAAATCACTTAGACTAATGTCGGCGACGGAAAATTCCTCTTTGTTGATATAAACTGCCTTACTCACAAATTAACCTGCAGAGTGGATATTATGAATTTTTGTCTGTGAGTTAGTAAAAATCCATGACCATCGTAGAAAGACAATGCGTCTTAATTTATCTCCGCACTATTCTTAACCGGAATATTCGCGCATTGATTTCGTAGTCGGAAAGAGGATGGGTAAAGTGCCTGAATTAGTCGTTCTACTCCCATCTAGGAATGAGGAAGCTGGAATATCTGAAGTAATAGATAGGATTCCAGTTGAAGAGATTAGTGATATCGGGTATACTTGTAGAATTGTTGTTGTTGATGGTTACAGTACTGACTCGACATGTGAAATTGTATTATCAAAGGGCATCGAGTTAATCCGTCAAAGCAAGGGAATCGGGAAGGGAAACGGAGTAAGAGAGGCATTAGAAAAATTGTACAATAGTAACCACGGAGAGGGGGATATCCTTGTTATGATGGATGCAGATGCAACATATTCGCCCGAGGATTTGCCTCGATTCATTGATGAGTTGGGTGAATTCGAGGTAGTTTGGGGTAGTAGGTTGAGGGGGTCCATTGAAAGGGGTGCCATGAGTTTCACGAATAATCTCGGGAATCGGATTCTTAGCATGGCTGCGAGTATTGTCTTCCTGAGGAGGACTACGGACCTATGTACTGGATATTGGGGATTTAGGACTGGTTCGTTAAAGAAATTGACTTTGACTGCTGATGGATTCAATCTAGAAGCGGACCTGTTTGGATCGGTGGTTAAGGGGGGCATGCGCACCAAGGAAATTCCTATTGACTATGCCAATAGGGAAGGGGAGTCGAGTCTGAAGTGGTATAGTGATGGCCCACGGATTTTATGGATGACCATAAAGAGGAGGTTCAGGTGAGTTTTTTGTTATTTTACTGCCGAAGTAGAATTGAAATGGCCACCTCCGGGGCGGATTACAGATGAATATCATCCTTGTAGGCCCATCGAATCGGTTTCATGGAGGGATCAGTAGTTATCTGGAGGTTACTGCGAAATCACTTGCAAGTCAGGGACATTCAGTAGGATTAGTATTGTTCGACCGTCTAATCCCTAGATTCCTATATCCTGGCAAGGAGAGAGTTAATCCAAACCCGAATCTGGAGTTCGAAGAAGAGGGGATTTCTACATTACACGTAATGAACTACTACAACTTCCTGATCCCAAAGAAATCGAAGAAGCGAATCAGGGACTTCGAACCCGATTTCGCAATTATACATTGGTGGACTTTCGCAGTTTTCCCGATGTCTTGGCTCATTTCCCGATTCCTCAGGAAATGTAGATGCCCGTTAGTTTACGAAATGCATGAAGTGATTGATCAAAATGACGCAAGAATTCCACTAGTCTCTCGAGTATCCAAGAGTTTGGGAGGAAAAGTGCTGAGATCTGCGGATAAAATCGCTGTTCACGCTCGAAGCGATTTTGAACTAAATATGTCTCATTATGGGATAAACGAGGAATTAATGCTGACCATTCCTCTAGCAAATATTAGCAAATTTGGTGAAAGAGAGTCAAAAATAACGTCTCGAGAGAAATTATCAATATCGCAAGACTCCGTAATCCTCTTCTTCGGTCTAATAAGAGAATACAAGGGAGTCTTGCCACTGATTGATTCGTTTGAAAAGATGCAGGGGGGAGATTCTACTTGCCTTCTCATAGTAGGGGAGATCTGGGATCAAAAGAGTGCGATAATTGAGACCATTAAGAAATCTCCACGAAGTGATAATATCACATTAATTGACAGATTTGTTGATGATTCTGAGATTTCGACAATTTTCTCTTCGGCGGATGTTCTTGCGATGCCATACTCCAGAGCCTCCCAGAGTGCCGTGGGGAGTATAGCTATGAGCTATGGCATACCTGTGGTTGCTTTCGATGTTGGAGGTCTAAAGGACTCTATCTCTAGCTATGGGAATGGTTTGATGGTCAGCCCTGGAGATACAGATGAGTTTTCAAAATGCCTTGATATTGGAATAAAAATGCCAATTCAGGAGTCGGGAGGTTTCCATGTCGACGACGTGATGAGGGAGTGGGTAGACCTGGGGAAAAAAATTTCATGAAGAAAAAGGTGGCGTAAGATAGCGTTTTTTCTTGTTTTGTTAGAAAACATCAGTTATTGATTTCTGAATCTATAAGCTTGGATATCCCCTCTTTTAGTCCTATTTCAGGAAACCATCCTGTAATCTTAGATAGATTATCGTGATTACCTAACGAGTGTCTGATGTCTGCTTTTCTGGGAGGAGAGACATCGATCTGCGGATTTTTAGAAGTTTGTAGGGAGATTTCTGAGATTAGTTCGTTAATTTCGACAGCCTTTCCAGTAGAGACATTGAAGGAGTTTTTGTGACACTTGGAATTAGCCCCATTGAGCATCAAATCTTCCCCTACCAAAAAAAACGCCCGTGCAACATCACTAACAAAAACAAAATCTCGTGTTTGCTCTCCGTCTCCGAATATTTTTATCGGCGAATTATTCTGTAACCTTTCCAAGAAAATCGAAACCACTCCACTGTAGGGTGAGGAAGGATCCTGCCTGGGCCCATATACATTGAAAAGTCGGAGGCAACATTTAGGAAGAGGTCCCCCCATACCTAGGTTGCTTACTAAATCGGATTTTGATTCGGGAGACACAAGAGAGTCGAAATAAGCCTTTGCCCGCCCATAATTTGACATCGGGGAAATAGGGTGAGATTCGTCTATAGGGATATATTTGGGAGCTCCATAGATTGCTGAGCTTGAAGCGAAAATGAACGCCTTGACACTCGGCTTTGATTTACAAAGATCTAGTAAAACTTCACTAGCTCGGATATTGACGTGGTTATTCAATTCTGGATCTTCCTCGCAAAGAGGGACAGAGGCGATCGCTGCCAAGTGGAAGACGACATCAATTTCATCTAGAATCTGAGAAGTTGATTCTTCATCGCATATTGAAGCCTCAATGAAATTGATTCCTAGCGGGATATTATCTAGTTTCCCTGACGAAAGGTCATCAATTACCGAGACCGTAGAGCCATTGTTAAGCAATAATTCACAGAGATGGGAACCAATAAATCCAGCACCCCCGGTAACGAGAACCCTTGCCCCATCAAACACCCCCATAGAATTATTCGGGAGATAGGCAATTGAAAATTATTGTCTATTATGGTTTATTAATTCGAGTTAATTGAAGGAGTTTTGTTGGCTTTGAATACAAAAAAACGTAGCATGATGTAATTGCAAATTATTGACAACAAGGTACTGACAATCCAGGACAATTGGTGACTTATTTCATACTCCTGGGTTAGAAATGCATGGTTTGCGGTACTGACAAATAATCCCAAAGAATAGGCAAGGTAAGCCCTGAATAATTCGGGGAAATATTTGTTGTCTGTGGTAAAGAAAGTTAAGTTCCTATGCAGAGTATGATTCTGGGCTACAGAATAGATATAGCAAATTATCCAAGCAATAATCGCCTTTGGCTCGAAAGGCAATGTCAAGTAAAGTAAATTATACACCAACCAAGCAATCGAAGTCCCGGCCCCACCAACGATTATGAATCGGATCTTCTGGTCGAGTTTTGTTAGCCATCTTGGAGGAGAAATCAAAGAATTCGCCCCAATAATTTGCCTTCTAATTGCCTTCATCATTATCCAGGATCTGTTTTTTGTTGTTTTTGCAGTTTACTGATTCCATACGAATTTGATTCAATTATTTTTTTCCAAGTACTCTTCAGTCAAAGCTGCGACCATCTCAAGCTCCTTCGTAACATCATAGTGATGGTTACCGATGAAAAATCCATTGTTGTGAATTCTATCAGAGAAATCTAACGACCCTCGAATCTCGTAATTCATAAGTTTGATTACCTCGTTTCTGGTAAAATTCCCAGCGACTATCGGCCTAGTCTCCACGCTCATCCCATCCAATAAAGAAAGTAATTGTTTCCTATCTCCATCACGATCAAGGATCATAGCAAAACCAAACCAGCTACTTGAGCCAACCTCTCTCTGGATGGTGATGCCGTCGATTTTTGAGAATCGCTCCGTAAAGTATTGTGCATTTTTCCTTCTTCCCGAAACAATATCCGGTAGCTTTCTGAGTTGTGACTGACCAACTGCACCGAAGAATTCGACAGGACGAAGGTTGTATCCGGGAAGGATGAAACGAAAGGACTCATCAAAATCCACATCTGACTTTTCTACTAAGAGATTCTTATCTGGCAAATGTCTCGTCCACCCGTGTGACCGGAGAGATAGCAGAACATGGTACAGTTCCTCATGATCTGTGACAATCATCCCTCCTTCGATTGTTGAGATGTGGTGGCTGAAATAAGAACTGAAAGTACCCAGTAATCCAAATGTTCCTGCTTGTCTCCCATCCAATGTTGCCCCTAGGGACTCACAATTGTCTTCGAAAATAACTAGGTCATTTTCAATTGCAATTTCGCGTAATTTACCATATTCAAGTGGGTTTCCCAGTAGATTCACGGCGAAAATTGCCCTTGTTCTTTCACTAATGGCATCCTCAACCTTTCCAAGATCCATATTCAGAGTTTGGTCTACATCGACAAAGACCAATTTTAGCCCATATTGGTGAAGGGGGAAGAATGTTGTTGACCACGAGACAGCTGGTACGATTACCTCATCACCAGGACTCAGATTTACTCCTTTAGCATATATCATTGAGGCCACTGCAAGTAGATTTGCAGATGATCCTGAATTAACCATAACGCAATACTTCGAGCCTACAAAATCGGCAAATTGGAGTTCGAATGATCGGACCTCGGCCCCCATAGTATATCTGTCAGAGTCAACAACTCTTCGAATAGCTTCCAATTCCTCTTCGTCCCATGTCCCGGTGGCTAGTGGGAGAGGCATACGATCAACCACTTCTCACGATTATTGCATTTAGTGGTTACCGTCCAAGGGTGACTTGAAATTGAGACTTAGGAAATAAGGAAAATCGATATTGTTATCCATTTATAACTCGGACCTTGTCAGACAAACATGGTCAAAGGAGTTGCTCTGATAACAGGTGCCACAGGTCAAGATGGGTCTTACCTCTCTGAGTTCCTTTTAGAAAGGAATTACGAAGTATATGCGATGGTCCGTAGAACCAGTCAACCGTTCCGAGGAAGGGATTTGATTAATCATCTAATTGATAACGAATCATACCACTTAGTTAACGGGGATTTAACAGATCAGACATCGCTAAACAACATGGTCTCGGATATCAAACCTACGGAGTTCTATAATTTAGGGGCTCAGTCGTTCGTCCCGGAATCATGGAGATCGCCCATAAGTACGGCCGATATTACTGCATTAGGAGCACTTAGGTGCTTGGAGGCGATTAAGCTCCACGCCCCTTCTTGCAGATATTATCAGGCAGGTTCAAGCGAGCAGTTCGGGAAGGTGTATGAAGTCCCTCAGAATGAAGAAACGCCATTTTATGCACGTTCTCCATATGGATGCGCCAAGGTTTTCGCTCATGATATTACTAGAAACTACAGGGAGTCGTACGATCTATTTGCTTGCACCGGGATACTCTTCAATCATGAAAGCCCCAGAAGGGGGATTGAGTTCGTAACTAGAAAGGTATCTCTGTCTGTTTCCAGAATTGCAAATGGTTTGCAAGAATGTATCGAAATAGGCAATGTCCTTGCTAAGCGTGACTGGGGATACGCGGGAGATTATATTGAAGCGATGTGGCTAATGCTTCAGCAAGACAAACCGGAGGATTTTGTTGTGGCCACGGGCAAAACATGGTCTGTTCAAGAAATGATTGACATAGCTTTCAGGTCCATAGGAATGGACATTGAGTGGGAAGGTTCGGGGATAGATACGATTGCTCGAGATAAAGAAGGTAACATCAGGGTAAAAACCAGTGAGGCATTCTTCAGACCAGCAGAGGTAGACCTACTAGTTGGAGATTATTCAAAGGCGAAGGAAGTTTTGGGATGGGAACCAAAGACTAGTTTTGAGGAGTTAATTGGGATGATGGTTGAGAGCGATATGCAGAGAACCACCGAAGCTGTCGGAAAAGGAATTTCAGTTCCTAAAGTAGAGTGAAGTCCATTCAAATGGTATTATCATGGAATTAGAAACTGCCGTTTCGATTGTTCTTCCTTGCTATAATGAGAAGGAAAATTTAGAAATCCTTTTACCTGAAATAATCAGTAAAATCGGTGAAAGGATAAATGACTTCGAAATTCTTGTTGTTGACGACAGTTCTCCCGATGGTACGGCTGAATTTGTAAATAAATTTGGTGAGGTTGACCCTAGAGTAAAATTAGTCTTGAGAGAGAAAAAGGAGGGTATTGGAGCCGCATTAAGACAAGGTTATGATGAAGCGAATGGAAAAATAATTGTCTCATCAGATGCTGATTTAAGTTTCAAAGTAGATGATATTCTTAGACTAATTGACAGGATCTCAGAGGGTTTTGATCTTGTTGTTGGAAGCAGGCATTCAAAGTCTTCATCGTATGAAAGGAAAAGGATTGGGACTAAGATCAAGGGCCTAGTCAGTACAGTTGGGAATTTCGTGATTGGATTTATTTCAGGATTAGGCATCCGGGATTTCTCTGCTAACTTTAGAGCCATAAGGGGAGAGGTTTGGAAAGCGATATCGGTACAAGAGAAGACAAACTCGATATTATTGGAGATGATAATGAAGTGTCACTACTCAGGATTTATGGTTACTGAGATTCCAGTAAGCTTCTCAGAAAGAATGCATGGTGAGTCGAAATTGAATCTTGCCGTAGAAGCACCGAAGTTTCTTCTCAAGTTCATACTATTTACAATTAAATTCAGAGTTCTTAGAAGAAAAAATAGTTGAGTATTATTCAGGAATTGTCATAATTTTTTCTATTATCGCAAAATAAATTGCTACACCAAAAATAGGCCCACTGAGGAACATTATCCAGAGTTCATGGGCGATATCAATGTCATTTCCCATGCCTCCTCCATTCGAGGCTGAAAGTAATAACGTGGTAAATCGAATACCTAATCCCAGACTCAAAAAGGTAATTGGCAAATCCCATTTTATGCCCGTGTTGAAATTTGGAAATGTGTAGAGATGAATAAACAGTAGAATTATAGTCGAGGCTTCCCAAATCTGGAAGAAGCTAAACAATATTGCAGAAGAAGCTGAAATCGCCCAAGAAGAATGGAATGCAATCTTTGGTAACTCGCCCAATTTATCAAATAATGATAGTGAATAAGACGACATCATGACCAATGATACTCCCTGAATTATCTGCTCTGGCCCCATAGCAGAACGGAGGAAAATAATCACTATCCAGAAAAATGAACTGGCTGGTGCCAGAATTATCCGATATGCACGTTGATCAGAAAGTGAAAATCTTGACTGTAAAATAATGCTAGTAGAAATCAAGAGGCAGCCGAGGAAATATTGATTGACGATTGCTGATGCTATGCCAGAGATAGCCATAATTGGGCAGAAGATGGAAATTAGATTTTGTTTCTCAATCAAGAAGAGTCCCCCGGAGTACCGTAAATTCTTATTTCCCCCATATGGAATGTTACAATTTCTCGTAAACCATAACGTTCGTCAAGATACGAGTCGAAGTCCGTGTCGATGACAGAATTTGTATTCGTACCAAGCAAATAGATTACCGAATTGGGATTAGTCCCGTTAATGATTGGATATGCGTCAGATGGTGAGGAGTCTATTCTCTCAGAGCTGCCTTGCCTTTCTAGGTAAATATCCCAAAGATAACCCCCCGGGGAGGAGACGACTACCACATCATTTCCGAGTTTCATTTCGTCCAGTTCTATTGCCATATTTTCGTAGTCGGTTTTCTTCTCCCTGTCATAGTAATCCCAGCCCACTATAAGCCAACTTGACTGTAGAAGAAGTATTGTTGCTGTGAAAAATACTGAGACGATACGTTTCATTACGTCCTTCTCGATAGTGTCAGAGAGTTCGATACAAATAGAAATCCAACGGTATGCAGAGATTGAAATTAAAAGAATCCAAGATGGCATGGAGAAGAGAAAATATCTCGGGACGAAAACAGGTGTGGAAAATTCAGAAAAAAATACTGCTATGGCTAGAACTAGAGGGCCGGTTGACCATAGAAACCATTCTGGCTGTTGAGAAATAAGTTTTTCATTTTCAAAAAACCTAATATGGAAAAATAACGCAAATGGAGATGAAAGAATTAACCACCATAATGCCTCTGAAAGCCAACTAATTGGCATCCCTGCAGTCCATGAAGTGATTCCGAACATATAGTCGAGAAGTACAATTTGAGGATCATCGGGGGTTTGTGGGATCCAAGAGAATAAGGAAGATGAATTGCTTTCAAGCATTTCTGGAATACAGAAAATTCCCAGAGAAACCATTGATAGTACGTACATTGGAACATAGCCGTATTTTGGAGCCATTGATTTCCGGATATTCTTAATACTGAAAGTAGAAACAAAATTAGAATTTTCCCTAGTTCTGAACAACAGTTGAGCCCACCGGGAAGCCAATCCTAAGATCACAATAATTGCAGAGAACCAATGAACTAGGTAGCAGAATGTTAACAGGGAAATGATGCATATCCTTTGGTAAGCTTTGTTTTTTGTTGAGTTATGCATCATCAGAAGAGACAACCAAAGTAGACATGTGGTTGCCATGTATATCCTCCCTTCCTGGCTATACCAAACTGCGAGAAAAGAGGCTACTAGCATACCAGAAGACATTATGGCAACGGATTCTCCTACCTCCTTTCTTGCAAATTCGGCAATAATTATTAGAAGAGCTGTGCCAGAAAATGCACTAATTGATCTGAGTGCAAAATCTGAATCGCCCAAAATGTTTAACCAAAAATAGTAGAAGAAACCTTCGAGTCCGAACATCACCCTTCCAGCATTGTTTGGCCCCATTGTTGCTTCCCAAGTTTCTGTTTTTGTCCAACTAAGAATTGTCAATTCGTCTAGCCAGAGAGATGGCCCATCCAGATTCCGAAATCTGATTAAGAGTCCAGAAAAAACAATTATTGACAACGAGTAAATATAGAATTTGCTCCGAACATACGATTCTTCTCTCCCCACTTCCGTGCCTCCTCTAGTTATTTCCTAGGAGGCGAGACTAAAGAGTATTTTTTCCTATGGCGTAGTATATTATGATTTGAACTATGAATTTCTCATATTTTCTCTCAAAGAGATCAATGAATTGTTTAGTTCTTCGGTCACCATGTCCCAAGAGAATCTGCTCTCAGCATCAGATCGTGCAAGCATACCAAGTGATTGGATTTCACCGCTAGAGATCAGATCGGCTATTCCATCTTTCATAGAAGTTGCAGGATTCCGTCCATCTACAACATTGAACCATTCTGAATCTGCGAACGGCAGGTTTGATTCTACATCATTTCCAACAACTGCCAATCCGGATGCAGCATATTCGAATAATTTGATTGGGCTGCTAGTACTAAATGCTGGCCCATTGGACCACGGTAGAAGGCCGATGTGGCAGTCTGATAGTAACTGGGGAACATTTTGGAACGGTACCTTATCAAATACCTCGTAGTGCTCACTTGTCTCGGCCATTTTCTGAAATTGGGGAAGGCACGGGCCACTTCCAAAAACCCTCAGAATGACGTCGAAGCGATCTTTGATTAGCCTCTCTGTTACCTCAATCAAATCCAAAACACCCCTTTCGGGCGTTAGACTTCCGTGATATACCAGTCTGATTGGTGAATCTGTCTTATTCTCAATTGGGGTGAATAAAGTCAAGTCAACCCCACTTTGGCATTTAATTATCTGGAATTCATGCCCGAACCTGTGTCTGACGAATGATTCCTGAGCAGGAGTCAAAACAACGACTCTGTCTGCTTCAATCGAGTTTTTCATCCAACTTTTATCATAATGCCACCACTGCAATCTTCCCATCATGCTATTGTCAGCAGGAGGGCTATGATCGTCGAATACCCATGGAACCCTTCTCCTTTTTGCAACGGTTGAAACGCCACTAGAACCATTCCAATCGGAGATCATCACGTCAGGGTCGTATTCGTCAATAATTTTTTCCAAGCTGTACTTAAGTGATCTTTCCCAACTTATCCCTTGTATGCCAATTATTGGTGATCTGGGGATCTGGAAAATTTTGAAATTTTCATAATTCTCAATTACCATCTTTCTATTTCCAGGAATTACGAAGGCGACTTGCCAGCCCTTTGATTCCAGTGCCTTTCCTCGACTAATCCAAGCCGAAGAGAATATGTCATGTACGAAGCTTATCGGTGCGATGTAGAGTAGTCGCATGTCAACGTGACCGTAATGATGGAAATAACTTTTCCATCTTTTTCACAAATAATCTTGGTGACTACGGCATTTGAATGGGTACGGTTCAAACGTTTTTTCAAAACTGATGATTTCGCATTTACTATATCCTGAATTGAATCCGGCAATACGTCTGAAGAAGAATGGCGGGGATTAAATGAGGAAGATAGTGGTTCTTCGAGATGCGGGTTACCTATTCACATCTGATGCTGCCATTATTGCAATTGGTTTGTTCGGTCAAATTATTCTGACCCATTCACTAGCAACTAACGAATATGGTTCGTGGGTTATTGCAATTGACCTACTTGGAATATTTTTCCTTCTAGTTCATTTTGGCATTCCAGATGTATTGGGGAGGGATGTTCCAAGGATTGGGAGAGAAATACTTGGAATTCTTCGTTTTTATACTTCATTTCAATTGATTAGTACGATATTTATTGCCCCATTGGGTGTATTCTTATTGCTAAATCTGCTTAGTCCTGAATTAAGTTTGATCACTATAATTTTCTTATCGGTTTCTGTTTCATCCCAAATACTTGGGGCCACATTTAGGATAATTTTGCGATCTCTAGGAGAAGCTAGAACTGAGGGTATTTTGAGGGTAATAGACCGGGGTTCTGTTGTTGCTTGTTATTTAGTAAACTCTAGTTTTCTGGAAAGCAGCATAGAAGGGTTTGCGATTGCTACTGCCATCGGCCCTATTTTCACCCTGCCATTGGCTTATTTGAGGTCAAGTAGGGTTTTGAGGGAGTTAAATTCAGATAGGCCAAGTTTACCTGAAACGAGAAGTTCTGGCAGGGTATTGCTTCTGCGGGCTTTGCCATTTGTGCTAACTTCTGGACTATTACTCGTGATTAACAGAGTGGACAAGATTGTCCTAATGTTTTTCACAGGGCCAGAGGCAGTGGCTGTTTTCAATGTAGGTTGGTTATGTTATTTCGCAGGGTGTTCAGTTCCTCAAGCTTTCATGTCAATTCTATTACCGGAATTTGGATCAATCAGAGGAAAGGATGGACTCATTAGAGATACAACGAGGAATTCTTATTCCACCCTAGAGTGGTTTGTACCTCCCGGGATAATAGTGGGTTCTTTTGTTGCATACTATGGGATTCCTTTTTTGTTTCCTGAGGATTATACGGCATGGAGTCAAGATTTCGGGGGAAGCGCAGTTGCAGTTTTCTTCGTACTTCTTTCAGCGTGGGTAATGGTAACTCTTGCTGCCCCATTCTTCACAAATATACAAGCTGGTGAAAATCCTTGGATATATACGTCAATGGGGCTGGTAATGATAATAGTTGATGTTATTGCGGCCATAATACTAGTTCCATTTCTAGGGATAATTGGGGCAGCATGGGCTACAGTTGTAACTAGAACTGCTACACTAGCATTCCTTTTCTTCTATTCCGGAGGACCATCATTATATCCAGAAATTGGGAGAAGGATACTACTGATTGGGTCATTCTCAGTTTTGTTCTCGGTTGCTTCGGCAAAAGCGTTGGCTGGGTCAATTCCAGAAGTGACGATTTTTTATTCCATATTGGCTATGTCTTTGGGGGCTATTTTACTCGGTTGGAAACCTGCATACATTTTAGAACAAATTAGGGAAATTAGAGAATTATAAATGGATTCTAGCCCGAGACCCCCACCTCCCCTTGGCAACATATTGTTTGGGTCTCTTTTTAATTATCGAAGAGAGTCCTGCCTTTTTCATTTCGTTCAATGAGTGTAAAATATGCATCTTGAGGTTACCATTTCTCCAAACTCTGTCTTTTTCTCTTTTTAGAATTAGATATTTTTCATGTGCATTGTGCCAGTCTGGGTAGTGCACCACTTGATCCAGTAAATAGCTACCATTTCTATCAAAATCTGGCCAAAGTTCAATCAATAGATTGATATTTTCATGCCGATCAAATTTGAGGTCGTAAAGTTCCTCACTTTGGTCAGCTTTGTTGTAGATGTACTTGAAATCTCCACTCCTAACCATGAAGACTCTACCGGGCTGTTCGTAATATTTTGTATCAGAATAAATAAATTCTTGTTCACTAATTTCCTTTGAGAGAATTATTTCTTTCAATTGATTCTGGCCCACTGGGAAATCAATAGATTCAGTAGAGAGCCACTGTGGGATGATTAGAGGAATCTTGATTGCTGGTTCGTATAAGTGGAACCCATACACTATCTTCCCTCTGTGTCCTCCCATGTGCCCATGGTCGCCAGAAAGAATAATCTCGGCATCAATCTCTTCTTTTATTCTCCCAACTAAATCGTCAAAAATAACGAGATCGGAGCCATAACTTGAGCAGGGGAAGAATATGTGGGGGCAGTGGCACCAAACAAACCAATCGTCTTTGCACCTTTCCTGTATAGAACGAAGATAGTCAACAATGTATTGAGATAAATCATAGTTATTTCCTGGGCTCTTCAAGCCGCTATTGTGTGGTGTGGCCCAGACAGCGCCTCCCGAGGGAGCATAATGTATCGATGTAGATTCGTCAAAAACCTTCGAGTAAACATAAGCCAAGTTCTCAAATTCTTCGGGCCAAATTACAAAGGTTTGACTGCCGGATTTCTCTAGTTCAGTGAATAAGGTGGGTACTTGAGAAAACTGATCCACTGGACGATATGATTTGCGTTCTAACTCGTATGCATTCAGACCTGAGAACATGCAAGTAACTGCCATAGCAGTCGAAGGGGCAGAAGAATAGAAATTATTGAATTTAGTGCCTTCTTTTGCGAGACGATCGATATTCGGGGTGGCAATGATAGTTTCGCTATTGTAACAGCTAAGATAGTCGCTCCTTAAGACATCTTTAGTAAGTAAAATCAATCCCCTTCCCATGCTCCCAACTCGTTTCTTCAAATCATCTGGAGTGGTTATTGACTATTGAACTATAGAGTTCCAACCACTGATTCCTGACTATCATCGAGTCGAATATAGTTGATTCGAGAGGTCCGGAATTGGACATTTTAGTCCATCTTTCTGGACTTTCTAGCAAATTTCCAATTTTCGATGCCCAAACCTCGGGATCATCGTCCCTAATTACTAAGCCACTATTTCTGTAAATGCCATCTACTGCCTCAGAACCAATGATTGGTAAACCATGATACATTGCCTCGAGAACAGCCATTGGCAATGCTTCATATTCTGATGTAATTAATAGGGCCCAAGAGTTTCGAATTAATGAGCTGATTTCTTTTCTTTCTAGCCACCCTCTTGGATCAATATTTTCCCCCTCCCCACCCTTGGGGAGGCTGCGAGAATTTCGCTCTATTCCGGCCAAAACTAACGTAGTATCGTAACCCTTTTTTTGGAGTCTATTTGCTACTTCCACGGCAAATCCTACTCTCTTTTCCTTTGAATCTCGACCTATGAAAAGAAGCCTCCCCGTCTTCCTTGGGATGATTGAGGGGTCTTGGTCGGGTATAGAAATGAAATTCGGGATTACCTTTGTAGAACTCCCAGTCCATGGAGAAATCTTTTTTTTACATCTTTCTGTTAATGCAACAGTAGTAATTTTTGGATTATCCAGTAAACGTCTGACTCCTGATCCGAATATCCCAAAATTTCCCTTGCAAAACTTATGGAAATTACCGCCATGAATACTTAAAATAACGGGCAACCCAAGTTTCAATGATCTACGAATAAATGTTTTTTTCCTAAACCAAGAAACATCTGAAGCGGCATGAATATGTATTATGTCGATATCAAATTTGTTAACCAAAGCGTCCATTCTACGGAGCGAAGATCTCCAAACATTGATCTTTCTCAACAATGAGCCGTCTACATGAGATTCTAGACTGTGGGAGGACCAACCATCCGGGGGATTACTAATCATTTCATTGATTGTGCGAGACATTCCTCCTCTGGAGTTTATTGGCCCGATGTGTAAAACTGCTTTCATTCCAATATCCCTTTCAAGTCATAGTATTAGAGTCGATTTTTAAGATACCGTGACCGATTTTGCTAGATTACGAGGCCTATCTACGTTCAGATTCTTTTCTACTCCGAGATGATATGCCAATAATTGGAGAGGGATAGAATTTACAATAGGTGCGGACATTGGGTGAAATTTCTGTGTTGAGATAACAATGTCAGCGAAATCACATTCCGCACAATCCACATCGGAAATCATGATTATTTTCGCACCTCTAGCTTTGCACTCCCTAATGCTAGAAGACATTGATGTGAATGTATCGTCATCTGGAGCTATTGCAATTACAGGCGTATCTTGCTCGATCAGAGCTATTGGCCCGTGCTTTAGTTCCCCTCCCGAGAAGGACAAGCAAGGAAGGTATGCTACCTCCATCATTTTTAGTGCTCCTTCTCTAGCAAGAGGAAAAGAAAAACCTCTACCGATAAATATCGAATAATGGGAATTTGCCAATATCTTCACCGCTTTTTCAATAGATCCATCATCGGACATAAGTTGCCTGGAAATCATTGAAGGTAGCCTTCTCAAACCCGAAATCAATCCCTTCCTATCACTAGTTGGAACATTGGAAATTGACATTGATAAAAGTGCGAACATCGCAATCATGCTGGTGAAAGCCTTAGTAGAAGCCACGGAATACTCTGGCCCTGAGTGCAGGTATGCCCCATTGCCTGCTAACCTGGAAATAGTCGATCCTATTACGTTACAAAATGAGGAAATATGGCCTCCCTCTGATTTAGCCGATTGTAGAGCGTCCAAAGTGTCTTTTGTTTCTCCGGACTGGCTGACCGCAATTGTCAATGTATTTTTTCCACAGAATCTCGGTGCTGAGAATTCACTGGAGAGAAAGACCTCTGCAGTAACACCAGTGTATGCCCTGAGATACTCAACCCCCACGAGTGATGCGAAGAATGCTGAACCACAAGCAACAATATTGATTCTATCCAGTTCTTTTATTTCTTTCGGGGTTAGGGACATCCCCCCAAGCAATGCCTTTGTGCCATCGGGTGAGATCCGCCCTCCGAGCGTATTTGAAAGAGAAATAATTTGATCATGAATCTCCTTTGCCATTAGATGGGAGAAAGGGCCGGAATCTTGTTCTTCGTAAGTCCCATTGAGTGTTGAAAATACAGGTTCGTTATTATTATGTGAGGATTCTATTGTATCCTTTCCGACTTCTAAAACATCCCCTTCATTTACGAATGAAACTTCCGAGCATAGGCCATATAATGGCTGAATATCCGAGGAAACACAAGTAATCTTTCGACCTCTGCCAATTACTAAAGGTGCCCCATTTCTGGCAACTAGGATTTTTTCCATGCCAGAAAAAATAACTGCAATCGCCCATGATCCTCGAAGCATCTGCACCACCCGACCAAAGGCGTCTAGTTCAGATAGTGACTGAGGTTGAGTTTGAATTTCATGATGTAGTAGGTGGACGATTAATTCAGAGTCAGTTTCAGATTTGATTTCGTATCCTAAATTTCTAACTCTTTCGGCCAATTCGGAAGCGTTCTCAATAATACCATTGTGAACAATCGAAATTTGGCCGTCATTACTTGAATGGGGATGTGCGTTGACCTCAGTTACTCCCCCATGGGTAGCCCATCTAGTGTGACCTATACAGACAGCGGCGCCCTTGAATCTGCCATTTGCCTTTGAAGCTAGATCTGAGACATATCCAATTGTCCTTTCAGTTTTTACGGGCCCTTCATCTTGATCAAAAACAGCAGCTAGACCTGCTGAGTCATATCCTCGATACTCCAGTTTCCGCAGTCCATCTAAGACCGCCGAAGCAGCATCAGATGAAATGCATCCGAAGATGCCGCACATGTTCCCTCGAATTAGGAGGCGTATTTCAAAACGACCCCGGACTAGAAAAAAATAGTTGGATCGTGCAAACTCTGTGTTTTGATTTTGTTTGAATCGATAGAGGGGTCAGAAAACAGTTATCTGCAATTTAACAATGGCCCTTCTTGTTCGGATGCTTACTTCGCTATTTCCAGGCATTAGAGAGTTTGAAGGAACAGGAGTCCCTGTCTGGAAAGACGAGTCGAGGCCATGGAGTATAATCACGGAAAACGGGGAGTTAGCTTCTCAGATCGCGAAAGTATCTGATTCCACTGATGGAATTTTCATTCACGAAGATGCAATAATTGGTGATTTTGTTAGAATAGAGGGGCCTAGTTTCATTGGTCCTAGGGCTGAAATAAGACACGGGGCTTTCATCAGAGGAGGGAGTTGGATTTGCGAGGGGGCTGTGGTCGGACATGCATCAGAGATAAAGGGCTCAATACTGCTACCTTGGTCAAAGGCCCCTCATTTTAATTACGTAGGAGACTCAATAATTGGGATTAGAGTTAATCTTGGAGCAGGGGTAATCACGGCAAATATGAGGAATGATAGAAAGAGTATTTTTCTGAGATCTGGTGAATCTAGAATTGACTCAGGAACTAGAAAACTAGGGGCAATTGTGGGAGACAACGTCTCCATTGGTTGTAATTCGGTTTTAAATCCTGGAACAATAGTATTTCCAGGTTTATCTTTCCCACCTCTGACGGCAATTTCTGGAGAAGTAAAAACTTCCAATGGTGTGGATTCAGATTTAGATGATGGGAAAGATGGAAGCTGAGATTTTTGGTTGATGAAGCAATAATCTTGGCCGGCGGCCTAGGCACAAGGATGATGCCAGCAAATTTCTACTGTCCAAAGGAATTTCTGCCACTACTAGGAGTCCCCATCATGCATCACATAGTCTGGGAAGCAATTGCAGCAGGGGTTAGTGTCATTCATATCGTAGTCTCTCCTGAGAAAAGGATATTTGCAGAACAAATGGTCAGAGGGAGAGGATATCTAGCCGACATGGTAGATGGAATAGAGAGTTTCCATTTTACCCCAATTCCAGAGCAAATTAGTTGTAATATCCACATCCAAGAAAGGCCACTCGGAGTTGGTGATGCAATTACAATCGCCAGCGAGAATATTTCAGATGCTTTTTTGGTGATGCTTGGGGATAATGCTATGCTTGACCCCAAGAATTTCAATAATGTCGGTCCGAGATCTGGATGTGTGGCCAGCAAGTTACTAGTTGATAGATTTGAGGAGACGGGTAGTCCTTGTGTTGGGGCAATAATGGTTGAGCCTGAATCTGCCTCAAATTACGGCATTATAGAGTTAGAAGATGGTAGATTTGTAAGGGTGGTTGAAAAACCAGAATTTGGTGAACAGCCAACAAATCTAGCGCTCTGTGGAAGGTATATTTTTCCGGGAAACTCTCCAAAATTGTTGGAAGAAGTCAGAAATGAAGATAGGCTTGAGTTGCAGTCAATCGACTTTTTGAATGAATTAGCAAACAGAGAAGAAGTCGCAGTGGTAGAAATTGAAAAAATCGATTGGGTGGATGCTGGAAACATAGAGTCCTTGTATGCTAGTGAGTTTTCTGCCCTACATAGAAGCGAGATAATAAAATTCTAACACTTATAGTTAGTTTCTCGGTCGTGGCAAATGAATCTAGTATCCCAATGGACCAATGGATCGAGATTATCAATCAATTGATTCTTAATCCATATTTCGCAAGCTCCATGGAATGATCCGACCAATGTCCAATTCTGTTGGTCTATAGAGAAATCATACTCTTGTAATCTAGAAGGCATATCTGGAGTCAGCATTATCACTGCTAGCATTTCAACCTCCTCAGGATTTCTCCACTTATTAGACTCTGAAATGGCTGCCATTTGTTCTTCCCAGTATACATCCCGCATAGGAGGGACTAGCATGGGGCTCCTGAGAAGTTTGTTGCCTTCGTATTCCTCCACAGGTATTGCCCAAGCTGCTCTAGTAACTATATTCGCGACTCCCAAATCTTCAGCCTCGTCCCAACAAGTGGATGCTTCCTCCGGAAGAGCAAAAGTTCGACTTGAGATATTTAGGTGAGCTGCGGTTGCAATACTGGAAAAAAGAATGCAGACAATTCCAAGAGGAATTGCCTTTGCCAACAATTCTTCCCAGTTTATGGAATCTAAATCCAACCTTATAGGAATAGCACGGGAATACTTCAAAGTGGAATAGGAAAAGCTGGAAACCCAGAAGACGAGTGGGATTGAATTGTAAATAATTAATCTGGGCGCGAAACTAGCCAATCCCCTCTGAAGATCGATGTAGCCAATAATGGGCAATATTAGGATTGAAGAAATGACTAAGCTAAGATTGCTGATTCCTTCTGGCTCCATTTCCCTAAGTCTTTCTAACTTGCCTGCATCTAGGACAAAGTACCAAATTATTATGTGAACAATTAGAATTGAAATGTATGGTGCCGGAGAGAGAAGCAATCCCTCAATTCCGGTCCCTGATGGGATTCGATGCCAGAACTCGACGCTCATTTTAGTATGCCATGCAATGTAGGATAAGCTCGATATAGAAGCCAAATTTAATGCGGAAATGGAGCTTAATTTTCTTTGGAGTGATTCAATGTACAAGGCACCTATGAAAAACCAAGGCGTGAATATGTGAGTTAGGGGGATTAGAAGAGCAATGGCCAGACTAGGAAAATCATTTTTGCCATCTCTACCAATTCCTTGGTAAAATACATAGTAAATCATAACTATTGCAAGCAACTGAGCAGAGAATTGCATAGGATTCCACCAAACAGAAACAGTGGAGCAAAAAATTAGCCCTGCTAATGCTCCCCACCTTTCAAAGCCCCTAAAATTAGAAATTGATTTTCCAAGAAGGCTGAGATATGCTGTACATAGAAATAGGCCGAAAATGGTGGAGAATGGAAAAGCCATAGATGGCCAGATCAGAATAAATGGCACTTGAACTAATAAGATCAGAGGGTTATCTTTGTAGGTCATTGGATAATCTGGATTGGCTCCGTAGTCCCTGTATCTCATAGCAGACTCTGTGAATGTAAAGCCGTCACCCCCCATGGGAGACATCAGTGCTAGTTGTCCAACGATCAAAATTAGGAAGGAAACCATAACAAATGAAAAATGCGCCTGTTGTTTATCGAAACGACCGGATAGGCTTCCGAATAGAAATGCCGTGATAGCGATTGATATTGAAATTGGAATTGCGGGGGTCCAGATAAATCTCGACAAGTATGGTGTAGTCATTATTCCAGAGGGATCCTCTGGAGATAAAAAATAGAGAATAGAGGTCAGAAAGAAGAAGAGTGAGCCCCCTAGGAAAACACGATCATAAGAGATAAATTGTGTCCAAATCTTCAGCAAGCGATTTTTTAAATCACTTCTCCAATTTTCTAAAGCTTCACTTTTTCGTAGGCCCATTACTCTACCTCCTGAATCACGTTATCCTATTTATCATTACAATGGCAATTGCATTTGTCAAAAAAATTATCCCCGACCAGATTTCGGCCCTGAAGTTGAATTCAGAGTTGGGATACTCGTCGAACATATCCTCTAGCCCATCCCCATCGGAGTCCAATTTACAATTGTATATGTTTTGCTCACCGGACAAATTATTTTCACTCCCATCGGGGCATAATATTGGTTTGATTGACCCCCAATTGGATGTGAAATGATTAATAGGAGAAATCTTACAGCCCAAAGAGCCAAAATTATCCTGGTAAAAACCGGGTGGGCAAGGTGTTTGGTCATGAGACGCGGAGTTTTCGACATAATGCCCAGGAGTAGCTTCTAGGCAATCTTCGCCACCATAGTCTGGTTGAAACTGACCGGGCAAGCATTCGAATTGCTCTGTAGAGGCGATTTCCCGTGAGAAATGTCCCCTACTAGCTATTTCACAATTTGATTGGCCTGTTTGACTCTGATATGTTCCTACTGGGCAGGGTGTTTGCTCTGTTGAACCCATCAGTGGTGAGAAATGTCCGATTTCTGAGTCAAAGCATGAATTACTACCAGGGTTAATTTGCCACTTTCCAGGTGGGCAGGCTGTAGGTGATGACGATCCTTCGGTTGAGTAGAATCCGGCAGGTGTCATCTCGCATTGATCGATAGAGGTTGCACCAGTCAAGTTGAGGAATGTGCCCGAAGGACAAGGAGCAATGCCGCCCGACTCTGAAAAGTATCCAATCGGAGTCAACTCACACATGTCTACAGATATGGCAGATGTTGCTGCCAAGTAATTCCCAGAAGGGCATGGGGTAGGCTCGCCGGCACCCTCGGAAGGTACGTAGTGTCCGGGAGGGGATGGGATGGGCGAGTGGCTCCCGGGCGGCGAGTAGAAGCCCTGCGAGGGAGTCCCGGAGCATTGCTCGAGAGACGTAGCCCCGGTGACGTTGTGGAACGTACCTGCGGGGCATGGGGTAGGCTCGCCGGCACCCTCGGAAGGTACGTAGTGTCCGGGAGGGGATGGGATGGG
>MDTG01138419.1_pt1 | contig 23163 bp, 22 predicted proteins | sample 811421 | NCBI WGS metagenome assembly MDTG01 (sample SAMN05326645, study PRJNA326480) | marine metagenome | isolation source: seawater | place: Pacific Ocean: South East | collected 2011
AACAGCCTTTAGTTGGAAAGGTATTCACAACACTTTCGTCTTTGTTATGTTTCCCTACCATGTTGTAACAGCCTTTAGTTGGAAAGGTATTCACAACAGGCAACTCCTTTTCAATGGTTTTGCAACCGTTGTAACAGCCTTTAGTTGGAAAGGTATTCACAACTTAAAGATATATTACCCTAACATTTAACACAATAAACAAGAAACAGGTAGATTACTTACCTGTTTCATCTCGTTAAGAATCAAAAAAAAGAATCTTTAGATTCTATAAAATATTAGTTAAAACTTCCGTATACAATATAAAATTTGCTTACTAGAATTTCTCCGAACTATTCAACATAAATTATTTTGATTTACAACTCATTTTCTTTCAAGAGAATTTCATACCTATTTTCTAATAATTTTATATAAGACTTCTGCATTTCTTCACTTAAAAACGAATTATGAATTAAGTCAATAGCTTTATTTTTAGACTTTTGAAATCTTTTAAAAACCCCGTTTATTTGTTTTGGGGTTAATTCTAAACCAAGACCAAAATCGACTAATAATTTTCTAGTTATTTTTTTCTTTTTCCCGGCAAGTGTTAAAGCCAGTTCTTCCTGATCGTCCGGATTTACAATAGAAATATTTAGCAGATCATAAGCTGGAGAAAGCGTCCATCCATAATCTGCTTTTATTAGGGAGAAGTTTTTTAAGTGCATATCGTTATTTCCCGTTAGATAACTAAAAACAGTTAATTCAAAAAGACGCAAAATATCTAATAGCGTATTTTCTGCATATTCAAGAACCGCCTTCCCTATACGTTCCATCGATCCTCGGTATTTATCAAATGCTTCTACGACCTGAAACATATCGATCATATGAATTTTACTTCCATCTTCTTTACGATCTATTCGTTTGGTGATATAAGATAATTCACCGGAAGAAAGCCTGATCAATGAATGTGGGACAACGGAAATATTAAATAATTCAGCCATTTTCATCGTGACATGTTCATTGGCAGGCATTTCAGGAAAATGTTCTGAAGGTGGTTTAAAAATATAATTTCCTCCTAATGCCCCTACCACGGTAAGCCTCTGATCGCTATTATTATCAAATATAGACATCGATATTTTTGGTTGCACCCCAGGAACAGCTATGCTACGTTCTACAACCTGTTTAGCTAATTCCTTCATTTCTTGAATAGAATGAGCAATTTTAGGAGGAGTTTTTGTTCCAAAAAACCTTAAACTACAAGCTTGATGAAAGTCACTTTCTCCCGAAACCTCTTTATAACAGTATAAACACTTACTCATCATCAGTTGCTATGGGGTGAACACTTACTGCTCCTATACAGTCTTTACAACAAGTCAACAATAATCCCATTCGGTCGTTTCTATTAACTTTCCAATTTTTGGAAGCAATATCCAATAGCCAACCTTCAGGAATTAAACCTTCAAAAAAGGCAAACAGGCGTTTTTCTTTATATTCTTTTTTACGAACAGGCATGGTAAAAGTGATAAATTGATTGGGATAGTCACGCACGTAATTTTCATCATATTTAAATACGAACTCTCCATCATTGGTCTCTGTTAGTTTACCACAATAAGCAGTATCGTAAAAAATCTTAGCTTGCCTCATTAACTTCTATATCTTTTAAACTAACCGGTACTAGTTGATGACCAAACATTTTTAACACCTGATTTACTTTATCCAGGTTCAAATTTGTTTGGTTTTGTTCTATCTTACGGATAACGGTTAATGCTACCCCTGCTCGATTTGCAAACTCTTCTTGGGTTAAGTTTACTTCTTTTCTTCGTGCTTTTACAAATGATGCTAATGATTCCATTATATGTTTTAACGTATAAATACAGTTAAATATACAAAATTATATGTGATTCCATATAATTAAAATACAAAACTAAATATTATATGTGTTTACATATAATTATATTTTCTAAAAGTTCTATTTACTGTACTAATTGTAGCCAAAAAATTTACTTGATAATATATTTAAAGCTCTTACTATTTCGATGCCCTGTAATACCAATAATTTTATAGGCAACTATAGAATTGCGAAAATCTTTTACCCTAGCGTTTGTTCCAGAAATACCTTGAAAATGATGATGAATTTTATTTTTTAATAGGCAACGGTTTAAGTTATAGTATATTTTGTAAATTAGTTGAGCGCTGATTTTATAAATCACAAACTCAATTTTTTAATAGAATCTTATTATTACAACCAATTATTATGAAACAGAAACTACTCTTTTTTATTGTTTTCATTACATTTTCCAGTATCAACTTAGCGCTGGTAAGTTCAGAAAAATCGGTATTTATCTGCGATAGTCAAACCGCTAAGAAATACCATTATACAAATGATTGCAGAGGGCTAAATGCCTGTAAAGCGTGTATTAAAAAGATAAGCTTAGAAGACGCTAAAAAACTAAAAAGAAGCCTTTGTGGTTGGGAAGATTGATGTTAAGACCTATAAAGTCTTCATTAATTCATCCAAGACAATCCCTAAAAAGGAAATACCTCCTAATATCATTATTACGTTAATCACAATATCCATAGGTTAAAATTTAATAATCTTATATCATGCACCTTAAAATAAAGATAATGTAAAGAAAACATAAATTTAATGATTTTTTAATATTTTTTTATTGAAAATAAAATTCTTATTTACCTACAACTACCTTGGATATTCATTAGTTTTTAAAGATAAAATACCGATCATAGAAATAGTAAACTGTATTTCATACAAAAGTTTTCTAGGTACTTTAGACTAATTATTGAATTTCCCCGGAAATTTTATCCCCTAATTTCATTCAACGTTAAACTTTAATAAAAGCTTTTATAGTCATAGGATAAAAAAAACCTACAAAGTCAAACAAAAAAGACCTTGTAGGTTTTTAACAGTAAAGCTCATACCAAATTTCCATTCAGGATTTGAGCTATTTCTCTATTCAATTCTGGTTTATTTATAAGCGAACTATTTCATAAAACCTTGCTCCAAAACTCGTTTAATGCCTTCTAGATTATCTGTGAAGGCCACCATTTGGTTCAATACCTGAGCCATTTCATTTTTATTGCCTAAGCCTTTCAGTTTATTGTTTTTCAGAAAGGTTTCTTTAATCACATTCCAACGTTCATTTTCTTGGGCAGTCAAATTTTGTTGAAGCTCTTTAAACTTTAATAAATTCGCTTCTGCAGAAGTGGTGAGCGTTTGCGATTCACTTTCATAATGAGACAGTAATAAAGTAGCAAGTTCTTCTTTATTCATAATCGGCACGACTTTACCGATCAGTTTATTCATATCACGATAAGAACCTTGTAATTTAAATGCCGGTTCTGTTCTATATTCATCTTCCATCGCAGCCGATTTGATGTAGGTTTCGTTCACCCTCAACACAGTATCTCTAATCGTAATTACTTTCTCTAAAACCGAAACATAGTCCTGCACTTCTTGTGGCGTATGATTACCTTCCAGCTGAATTTCAGGATTTTGATTTTCCACACGATCAATCAGTCGATAAATATCATCAAAATGTTTACTGCTTAATTGCTGTAAAGTCGGGTTAGAGGTGAGTGCATTTTCGATTAAACTTAATTTGAATAAATGTGCGGTATCACCAATAATATCTCCTAAGTTGTAAATATCGGCTCGGTTGGCCAACATATCGGGAATCCTAAACTTTTCTCCACTTTCGGTATATGGGTTTCCTGCCATAATCACACAAAACTTCTTTCCGCGTAAATCGTAGGTTTTTGATTTCTCTTTATAAACCCCTTCTATTTTTCGGGTTCCATCAGAGAGCGAAATAAATTTCTGTAAAAATTCAGGATGGCAATGCTGAATATCATCTAAGTACAACATGACATTATTGCCCATTTCAAAAGCCAAATTCAGTCGCTTTAGTTCTTCTCGCGCTGCCGAGTTGTTGGCTGCCGCCGGATCTACCGAAGTGACTTCGTGTCCTATCGCAGGACCATTGATTTTCATAAATACCAATCCTAACCGATTGGCAATATATTCCATTAGAGTGGTTTTTCCGTAACCCGGTGGCGAAATGAGCAGCAACATTCCCATTCTGTCGGTGCGTTTGTAATCGCCCACAGTTCCTAACTGCTTCGATAAATTATCTCCAAAAAGCGGTAAATACACTTCGTTGATGAGCTTGTTTCTCACAAAAGAAGTCAACACCCTTGGTTTCAATTCTTCCAGTTTTAAATCTTCTTTTAAACTTTCAGTAACTTCTTGTTTTGCTTTTTTAAACGCTTGGTAAGCCGGTACAATTTCTTCATTATATGCGGCTAAAGCAGCAATAAACTCATGATAGTTAAATTGAAACTCCCCTTCTTTTAAAGTCGGGTGATCGCCTTTTAAATCTTGAATGGTTTCCCTTGCCGAAATATGCTTAACTTTCTCAACAGAATCATCGCTAAACAAGATGATAGCCACTACCTCATCTACATAGACTTCCTCATAATTAGCAGAAGATGTTCTTAGGAAAGAATTTACCCATTGCCGAATTAGCTGAATTTTAGCTTCAAGCTCGTCTAATTTTTCATAGCTGTTCTTAAATTTTAAATCGGCTTGCTTTTCCTGAAGCGTCTTCAAGAAACCTTCTTTGATCTTCAAAGCATCTCCACTTATTTGAAACTGATCGTCGCCCTGCAATTCTTCAAACAAGTAATTGGCCATCGCTTTGCTATTTGACGTAGAAAGTAAGACCGAGTTTTCTGCCACTTGAAAAATAGCACTTTCTAATTGCTGAATTAAAAAATCGTATTCTTTCGTATCAGGAAAAAAGCTCAAAACTTCTCCGGAAGATTTTAAAACTTCATTAAATTTCTGTTGAAGTTCTTCTGGTAAACTATGCCAAAAAAACTGAGCTTTAGCCCTGGTTTTAGGCGAATAGCGAAGTAAACCCAGTTCTTGATGTTTACGTACCAAGACTTCTAAAATATCAGCCGCATCTCTGTCGTGAACTCCTTTTACATAACCTTCGGCATAATTGCTACTACTTTCTTCTTGAACAGTTTTTAATAGTTCTTCTGAATTGGCATTTGCTAGCTTTGAAAAAGGAAGACTGCTGAATAATTTATAAGCCAAATAGGCACTTCGATACACCTGTTCATTTTCAGAAATATATTCTTGATCCCAAAGGCTTCTTGAATTTAATAAGATGGGATTGGTCACTTCTTCATAAAAATCGGTTCCCGTTAAATGGTATTGAAGTTGATGATTACGATAAACAATTGTTAAATCAAGCGTTTGCTTATTCACGCCAAATTTGTGCTTCCCAAACTTGATGACGTTATCGCCATCTTCGTATAATTCTAGCTTATCTTTTAGCTTACGTAAGGCATCTTCCCGAGCGACTTTTAGCTTGGTTTCTAGCTCTTCTGCTCGCCCGGAATTGTCCAAATCTTTTAATTGCTGAATAATATCCCGAAGTTTATTCACCATTAGATCGGAAGCAAAATACCCATTGATCTCGGTAGCAGAACCTAAATTTAACGCACGCTTATCCACACCTTTTAGAATGCGATCGGCGGCATTTTCTAAAGCTAAGCTTCGCTTGTTTCGCTTTTCGGTAATAGCATTTTTCCGCGCTTCAAAGGCATTGTAAACTTCCTCCCGCTTTTCAATGATTTGGCTGATAAACTCTTCAAAATCGGCAAACTTTCCTTCTAACTCTTCTAACTGAATTGAAATTTTAGTTTGAAAATCTTCGGTTTTCTCGGTCGTGTCAGCAATATCCAAATAATTGATAATGCTCTGATCAATCAATTTTAATTGGGCTGCAAAATCGGCTTTAGCTTCTTTGCTCCCTAGACTTTTCCGCTTATTTTTAATCGCCGCTTTTAATTGATTCAGCGTAGCGAAAATCAACGAAATATTATCGATGATCTTGGTAGAGTGCGAAGTATCTTCAATATCAAGATTCGAAACAATCTCGATAAGCATTTCTAAGTCTTGTGCAATTTGGTTGACTTCTTCTTCCAGATTTTTCGCTTCGATAACTTTTTCAATTTTATCGAGCGCTATCTTTTTTTCTTCGACCTTCTCATGATACGGAGCCAAAGCTTTTTCATCTAACAAAAACTGAACGCATCGTTGAGAAATCTTTTCGGTAAATTCAGCAATTTCTTCTTCTATCGATTTGATCAGGGTTTCATCAACATACCTGATTTCATATAGACCAATCGCTTCCCCACGTAAGGTTCGCATTTGGTTTAAAAGCTTTACAAAATCTTCAATCGATTTAAAGGAAGTGCTTTTTACTTTTGAAAAAACCTCTTCTGCTTTCTTGGTAAATTTCTCTGTTTCTTGCTTGGCATTCCGCTTAAGCTGAACTACTTTTTCAAACTCATCAATAGCAGCATTGGCTGCTTTATTAATTTCTGATAACGGAAGGTTCAACTGCTGGGTTTCTTCTTCAGACAGCCAATAATAAGTATCTAAAATATCTTTAGAAAGTTTGGCTACATCATCATAAAGTCCGCTATAATTATCTTCTTTGCTTAATAAATTAATGAGCTCTTGGGCCTCTGCCATCGCGCGAACAATATCCTTATTCCCTATCTTATACAACATCGTATCTTGATGTTGCGAAGGCATGATATCTCCTTTTAAAAATGGGGTTTGCCAAATTTGTACCATATGGTGTTTGGTTTGCTCCTCTTCACCTTTAAAATAGCATAACTCACCATTGGGCTGAACGGTATAACCATTACAAATAATTGGCGTTTGTACCGTTTGCTCAATCACGTTGTAAGACATTAACACATACATCCCGCGATCTTGCGCGTAAAACACAAAAAGGTAATCTTCCCCGTTAGGTGAAGCAATTCTCTTTTGAAATTTTAAATTGCGGGTATCACTATCAAAAATTTGATATTCCCCAGTTTGCAAATAGTAACCATTCGGAAAAATGATGCCTTGTTCATCGGGTAGCAACACTGCAGCATCTTTTATGCTATCTATTTTTTGAACCTCTTGTAGTTTATGGTTGTAAACAAAATAACGTGCCTCTTCCTGAAAAGGTTTAATCTCTAACACAATGAGGTTTCCTAAATTGGCAAATCTAAACTGACCGTCATCCAAGGTTTGATCTTGGTATTCAACCGGTTCGTTATAGATCCCTTTCCCATCGTGAGTGTTGTCTTCAATTTTTATCGTGAGATCGCCACCAATAGTTTCTACAAAAACCTTATCTAAAATAGAAATATGTGAATGTTCCCCGTGACGCTGTTCATCTCTTCCGGCTTGTTGCCAATTGAACTCGTGCTGCTGCGGAAATTTATATTCGTGTTCACTTCGATTGTCAATATAGCTTAGCTTGCCATCATTGATCAACCACTTGAAGGTTTTTATATCGGTGACGCTATCACTCAGCTGAAAAACCATATGTAAGTAATTACCGATGATGGCAAACTTGGAAAAAATGGTATTTCTGTAATATTTGTAAAGGTTGGTAAAATCGGTCTGAAAAGTACTATCTTCAATAAGCGCTAAAGAAACCGGTTCAAACTGCTGATCTTTATATTCGTAAATACTAAATACATCATCTAGCGTAATTTCGGTACGTAAACCAAAATGAACATTGTATCCAAAGATGCAAAGCTTATCGATAGAAACAATATCTCTAGCAATACAATTATTCTCGGTATTGATGCGATTATTGGCAATGAGTTTGGTTTCTAAAGAACCGAAAACTTCTTTTCTGCTTTCGTTAAGTTGTTGCAAACGCTGCTGAAGCTCTTGCTTCTGCTTTTGCAATCGGCTCTTTATAATCTCATAGGTACCACCATCTAAGGTCTGATTGTTTTGTTCTTGTTGTTCTTCTTGCATAAGTAATTTTTGAACAAGCGGTTAATTAATTCTTTTTGAATTTTAAAAAGAAATGATTGTGGTTAAAATTAACGTCATGCTGAGCCTGACCACCCGGCAGGCAAGCTTGACTCAGCATCACATCTTCATTTTGAAATCATCTGAATGAGCCCCTAAAACAAGTTCAGGGTAACGCTCAATTTTAGGTGCTATATAGTTCTTGACTAAGCCTGTATTGAGCTTCGCTGAAAGTCTCAAACTGACAGCAGATGACAATCCTAAATCTATGATCAAACCTACAAGGTTTGTAAAACCTTGTAGGTTAATAATAGTTTAGCTTAAACGCTCTCTTCCTACGGCACCAATGGTCTTGTCTGACAATCCTAAACCTTTAGCCAGGTTCAATAGGTTACTAAACATCGTATGTTCTTTATCACTATTGGTTTTGCTTTTTAAATCGATTAATAGATTGGCGATCGTTAAGTTTTTGAGATCTTCGGTAGAAATACCATATTTAGCAGCAAATTCTCGAACGCGTTCTAATAGATTTCCTTGAATATCATCGCTCCCCAAAATAGAATCTTTCACTTGCTGAATATTCTCACTGTTTTGAACTAACCTGTCGATACCTTTACCGCGACTAATTTGCGATACAATATTATCGAAGAACATAGTTTCACCTCCAACAATATCAATCTTCGCTTGTTTTAAAGCATCACCTAGAACTTGCGCTTGTGCATCGGCAATATCTTTTTGGATATTGATATGTGCCAAATCAATTTGTAATTCTTTATCTAAACGAAGTTTAAACTCTTCGTGGTCTTTACCAACACCATCCAACTTCTTCATGGCCGCAGCTTTTTCTTCAATTCCGGCAGCATCGGCAAGGGCTTTCTCTTTAATCACTTCTGCTTCTGCTTTACCTTCTTTTCGAGAAGCTTCTGCCTTGGCTTCAATCCCTGCAGCTTCTGCTTTCGCTTTTTTCTCGATAATGGAAGCATCTACAATACCTTGACGCTCGTTAGCATCTGCTTTCGCATGCATTACTTGTGCTTCAGACATACCAATAATGGCTTCTTCTTTAGCTTGAGCTTCTGCTAATGTCTTTCTAGCTTCGGCTTCTTTTTCACTCGCTTCTTTACGAGCCATCGCTTCTATATTAATTTCTTCTGCTTTCTGTTTGGCAGCTTCTTTTTGAGCTTCTGCAGCTTTAATGGTTTTAATTAATTCTTCTTGAGCGTTTGCTTCCGCATTGGTTACTTTTACTTTCTTCTCACGGTCGGCAGTTTTAAAGGCTTCAATATCTTTCATATTTTCTTGCTCTTCTACCACTCCTTTTTCTAACATGACACGATCTCTAATCACATCTTGTATGTTTTTCTTCTCTACTTCAACTACTTTTTCTTTTTCTATTTGAGCTAAAGTGACTACGCGCTCTCTCTCTGTAGCTTCCAACAAACGATCTTTTTCTACTCGTTCTGTTTCCACAGCCTCGGTACGTAGTTTATTCTTTTCAGCTACAATAATTTGACGGTTCATATTCTCTTCGGCAACCTTCACTTTTTCTTCAGTAGCAATACGAGCAGTTTCAGACTTTAAGCGCTCTTCTTCAGCAACCTTTAAAATTTCTGAACCTTCTCTAGCTTTAATATTAGCGATTTCTCGTTTTTGAGATTCTTCTTTTTCTGCTAATTGCTTATCTAATTCTAGAATGGCTTCACGTGCTTCTACATCTTGTTTACGGATGGTTTTTTCTTCATCACGCTTAATTAAGTTGGCTTTAATATTTTGAGCAGCCGTAAGATCGGTGATCTTCTTAATCCCTTCAGCATCTAAAATATTATCCGGTTTTAGATGTTGTACCGGAGTTTGCTCCAAGAAATCGATCGCACAATCTTCTAGGGTATAACCGTTAAGATCGGTACCGATAATATTTACAATCTCGTCCCTAAACTCTCTACGGGCTTCATAAAGCTCAATAAATTCGAACTTTTTACCCACGGTTTTTAAAGCTTCAGAAAATTTGGCTTCAAATAAATCTTCTAAGGTTTCAATACGAGAAGCTCGTGCTACTCCTATAGTTTGTGCTACTTTTTTTATGTAACTCACGTCGTTATTAACCCGAACGAAAAAAGCAACTTTTATATCGGCACGCATATTGTCTTTACAAATAAGACCTTCATGAGCTTGACGCTCGATTTGAATTTTCTTTACCGATACGTCCATAATTTCGACACGGTGAAATACCGGCACGACATACAGCCCTTTATCGGTAGCTACTTTTGTACCTCCAAAACCGGTACGGATAAGTGCTTGGCCTTGATGCACTTTTTTGTAAAACATTGCAATAATCGCAAAGTATATCACGATTAAAAATACCAATCCTATAAGCGGTATTGCTATCCACTGTAAAACATCTCCCATAATAATTTAAGTTAAGTTAGTTATAGATTTGTACTAAAAAATAATTGTTGTCTTTCGACTTATTGATGATTAAAATTTCTTGATGATAAGCTATGGTCGAACCGTCTAGCGACTTCACGTAAATATTGTATGAATTACCATCGATGACGACTTCTGCATTTCCCATTTTTTCTTCGGAAACTGTTGAAAGCATAACGCCACGCCTCCCGATATAATCGACTGCCTTATCTCCATCTTTATTCAGATTTTTGAAAAAATTCTTGAATGGTGTCGTGATCACCTTAGTAATAATAAGCGCCGGAATAAAGGCTAAAATCATAATTAAAAATCCGAAACTGGAGTCGTAACTATGTGTAAGGCTTGTGGTAAATACAGTAATAAACCACCAGACAAAAACCCAACAGGTAAAAGTGAACATAAAGGGCAAGCCTACGAAATTGAAATAAATTAAAAATACTTGCCACCATTTTAGGGGCTGACGTCGTTTACCAACAACCGTATCTTTATCTACTTCGGCATTCGAGACGTCTTGAAAATCCATATTCCCACCTTCGATCCCGGCATCGGCATCTACGTCTACATCAATATCCACATCAACATCCAGGTCAAAGTCAATTCCGCTAACCATCGTTAATATCCAATAAACGACTAATAAAAGAAGTAAACAGGTAAGTACAAGGTTTACTTCAGAAAATATGATGTTGATCAAGTCGTTCAAGGTTATGCGTCTTTATTGTTAAGTCCTAATTGTTCTTTAAGTTTAGATAAATCGTCATCGGCTTTTGCTTCTGAAGTATCTGCGGCTTTTTCAAGTTCTTCGTCTATAGATTTAGAAGCATTGGCTATATCGCCATAAGCTTCAGCCAAAGCTTCTTCTTGGGCTACTTTCTCTTTCATACGCTCTAGCATAGAAACGGTACTTGAGCTATCAATCTCTGCCATTTGTTTATTCAAATTCTTGGTAGCATTAGAAACCTTCACCCGAGCTTTTAGCGTTTTTAGTTCGTTCTCCCAATTGCTAATATTCGCTTTTATATTTTGAATATTATTTTCTAATTGAGCGATCGATTCATTAAACTTTTTCACCTCTTCTTTAGAACGGCTAACGTGTTGCTGCGCTTCTTCTTTTTTTACCAAAGCTTGTTTAGCTAAACGATCTGCTTCCTCTTTTTCCATTTGTCCTTTTTCAGCTTTTTTCAAAATTAAAATCGCTTTATTGTGGTAATCTTCAGCTTTATCCTGATGTTCTTCCTGTTCGTTTTTAGCACGAATTGCTAAAGCTTTCACTTGCGCTAAAGCTTCCAGGCTTTTTTCTAAATCTTGCTTCATATCCCTAATTCCTTGTTCTGTCATTTTAATGGGATCTTCCATTTTATCGATAGCAGAATTGGCTTCTGACTCTCCTATTTTAAATAATCGTCTAAATATGTTCATAATAATGGTTTTTAATATTTTGAAAATTCTATGATGTTGTCTGAGTATTCACTCATTAATAAGCTCAATGAGTTTAACGAACCTTCGAGTTCATTAAGGTCTAAATTTTCTATTTGGAGTGTATCCCTAAAAATTACACGAGTTCCAGATTCGTCTAACACAAAAGCGCCATGAATAATATCCCGATTTTTCTGCAATAGACTTCTAAAGACTTTTTCTGATTGATTGCTGATATTAAATATGAATTGCTCCATAATTAATATAGGCGGTGAAACTCCTAGAATTAAATTTTTAATGCCGAAGTTTTCCTTTTGTACCACTATAACTTCGTCTTTTTGATTCTCATAAGTAATATTGAAATTAAGCTCCAATAAAAAGTTTTTGGTAATTTGAAAATGATCTTTCATTCAAATATTGGTTTTTCGCTGGTTTATAGTAATAGTTCACATAACATTCCACTTTGCTCCAAAAAGCAATACAAATGGGGATAAGTTATTAAAATTAAAGATAACATAAGGCTTCGTTTTTTTAAAATTTAATTAACATTTAATGCTAATTATTTTAGTCTAATTTTAAATTCAGACTATTTAATTAGCAATTTAATTGTATATTAGCTAATAATCTTAGATAAAGATACAAATAAAATTTAATATTGCAAATATAATTAGCAAAATATGTCTCTTTTTGGTAAAAACATTAGAAAAATAAGAAATGTAAGAAATATGAGTCAGCAGGCCTTTGCAGACTTATTTGACTTAAAACGTGGAACTTTAGGAGCTTATGAGGAAGGAAGAAGTGAACCCAAAATTGAAACGATCCTTAAAATAGCTAATTATTTTAGCATCACCATTGATGATTTGCTCACTAAAGAACTTACCGTAAATCATCTATTAAAGTTTAAAGGTGATCTTTCGTTAAAAGTAGAAGAAAGGATGAAGGAGAGTTTTGCTTCTATCCCGTGTATTACAGAACAAAACACAAAAGATTACCTACTTCAATTTGAAGATGATCAATTTATTGCAGGATTACCTACACTTCAACTTCCTATAAATACCGAAAAAAAGTTTAGGGCCTATACGGTTTCAAATTTAGAAATGACCGACCACGACCAAGGTCTCTACCCGAAAGATGTAGTGATTGGTGAATATGTACCGAGCAGTGTTTATAAAAAATTAAACAACGGGAATATTGTACTAGCGCTTGTGAAAGACGAACTTATTTTACGCAGGCTCTATATTGCGAAGAATAAATTAACGCTAAGAGCAGATCATAAAAGTGTGGATGATCTAACTTTTGATTTGAATGAAATTAAAGAACTCTGGAAAGTAAGATATGTATTTTTTAAACGTATCCCTGAGCAAAATTCAGGAAAAAATGTAGAGGAAAAACTGAATTTTCTGGAACAGGAATTTTTAAAACTGAAAAATAAACTCTAGATAGAGTTTATTTTTCAGTTTCTTTTTGGTCGTATTTCCATTGAGTGATGCCGCCCTTGAGATCATAAACTTTCACAAAACCGGAATCTTTTAATAGTTGAGCACTTTTTTCACTTCTCCTTCCCGATTTGCAATATACGACGACAGGCTTGCTTTTGTCTAAACCTTTAATTTTATCGGAGAAATTTTCATCGTAAACAATATTCTGGGCATTCTTGATATGTTCTGTAATAAACTCTTCTTCAGTACGAACATCAAGAACTTCCACATCATCCATTTTAGAAAGTTTTTCCATTTCTTCCGAAGTAACCATCTCTATAGTGTTTTCTTCCTTTGCTACCCCTTCTTTGCAGGATATGAAAAAATTGAATGAAATCACTAAAATACTGAGGTATAAAATACTTTTCTTCAACAAACAAATAATTAATTAGAATTAGTCTCTCCTTTCCATTCCATAATACCGCCTTGAAGGTTATAGGTATTGGCTACACCGGCTTGATCTAAAATCTGACATGCTTGCGCACTTCTTTTACCCGATCTACAATAAACATAGTAGTTTTTAGATTTATCAAACTCGTTTACTTCCTCCATAAACTTCTGAGCTTGAAAAATATCAAGTTGAGTTGAATTGGGAATATGTTTTTCATCATATTCTTCATCGGTACGAACATCTAATAAAAACGAGTTTTCATCATTTTCATATTGTTTTTTCCAATCTTCTTGAGATAATTCTTTCATAGATAATTTATATTTTCAACAAAAGTAAAACTTTATTTAATACCACAACCAATAGCTTTGGTGGTTGTTAGGGAAACTTTTTCTCCAGCCAGTAATTCATCGATAGCATTTTCTACAAATTTTTCATTAACTGCCTCTGTATCTTGATAATTATCATCAATTGCCCCTATGTACCGTACTATATTTTTTCCTGCTTCTTTCTGTAAAATATAAACGTGTGGGGTTTTAGTAGCTCCGTAAACCGGGTAGATTTTTTGGCCTTCATCTAATAAATAGGGAAAAGTAAAACCTTTTTGTTTAGCTCTTAATTGCATATTTTCAAAACTATCCTGCTCATTTTTAGAAGGATCATTAGGATTTATCGCTATCACAGGATATCCTTTCAGCTTATATTTTTTGTCCAAAGCTACAATCCTATCTTCATAAGCTTTGGCATACGGACAATGATTTGTCGTAAAAATGAGGATAAAGCCTTTTGCTTTTTCAAAATCAGCTAAAGAAACCATCTTTCCGTCTATGTTTTTTAATTCAAAATCGGTAGCGGTATCTCCTATATGGTAACCTTTTTCAGATGAATTTGAAGATTCTTCACTATCAACAACATTGTTTACAGCAAAAGCAGAAACAGCAATGATAGCGGCAGAAACGGTTAAGATTTTAAAAGTTCTCATAATTATATTTTAATTGACATTTTCAAATTTTTGAACTTCGTCAAGCAATTCTTGATAAGTGTCAAATTTTTTGGGGTAAAACTTTTTCTTTTTAGAATTATAAATTAAAGTGGCGGGAATAGCACCATCCCAATTCTCATCTATTTTGGGAATCCATTTATTACTGTAGGGATCGTCCAATAACATCACCTTAGATTTAATTTTATTCTTTTCTACAAAAGGCTTTAAATGAGTATCTTTCATCTTAGGCATATCCAAACTCACTAAAATCACCTCTACCTCTTTCTCTTTTTCATCCAACATCGTCAAAAATGGCAGCTCTTCTACACAAGGAGCACACCAAGTAGCCCAAAAATTTACTACATAAACCTTATCATCTGTTTGTGGAAGCTGTTTTTCGAGCTCTTCAAAATTATAGGTAGGGATGTCTTTTGCCTGAAAATTTTCTTCGGTTTTAGAAGAATTATTCTCTTTACAACCCAAAAAAATAATCCCTATAAAAAATAAAAAAATTTTCTTCATACTCATATTCACCTATAGCCTATAAAATTAGAATATTTTGTTATTCACCTCATCTGAATTAACAATAGTTTAATGCCAATTTTTGGCTAAAGCTAAAACTTCAACCACAGGAAGAGCCTAAATATGCTAAATTTTAACATTCTATTAATAAAATATCCATCAAACAATCATACATTTGTACATACAAATATTGTCGATACAATGAAAGTTGAAGAAATTTTAAAAACAAAAGCGAAGCTCTCTATTCATAAAAAGGTGCTTATCAACTTGCAGCTAACTAGTGCTCAAGCAAGTAATGAAATGATGTGCTTACTTAAAAATTATGGAATTTCTGTTCCTCAATTCAATGTATTAAGAATTTTACGCGGCCAAGGAAATAAACCTGCTAACCTTAGCACTATTCAAGACAGGATGGTAAATAAAATGAGTAATACCACTCGATTGGTAGATAAGCTTATTGATAAAAAATTGGCAGACCGCTGTATTTGTGAAGAAAACAGACGTAAAGTCGAAATTTTAATTACTCAAGAAGGATTAAATCTTTTAAAAGAATTAGATCCAAAAGTAGAAGAATCGGAAAAAGAAGCTACTAAAAACTTGAGCAAACAAGAATTAGAACAACTCAATGGATTACTTGAAAAATTAAGATCATAACTCAAAAAAATTTAATTAAACATTTGTACATACAACAATCATGAAAACACACTTAGAAAATTTAAATTGGAGATACGCCACCAAACGTTTTGACGAAAATAAAAAAATCTCTGCTGAAGACCTTTCAGCGCTAAAAGAAGCTGTTCGCTTAAGCGCTTCTTCTTATGGACTTCAACCTTACCAAGTATTGGTAATTGAAGATGAAAAGACAAAGGAAAAACTAAGAGCAGCAGCCTTTAATCAACCTCAACTTACCGAGGCATCTCAAGTATTTGTTTTTGCTTCTTATACAGAAGTAAAAGAAGAATACATTCAAGATTACATGAAAAATGTGGCTGAAACTAGAGGGATGGATCTTTCTGAATTAGATCAATTTGCAGAAATGATTAAAGGCGCATCGATGAGCTTACCAAAAGACCAACAAGCAGTTTGGACGGCTAAACAAACCTATATAGCCTTAGGCTTTTTATTAAATGCTGCTGCCACATTAAAAATAGATACTTGCCCGATGGAAGGCTTTAATGCGGAAGAATTTGATGAAATTCTAGGTTTAAAAGAAAAAGGCTTGACTACCGCTGTAATTGCAACGGCAGGTTACAGAAGTGAAGAGGATATTACCCAAAACTATAAGAAAGTTAGAAAATCTAACGAAGATTTATTTATCAATATTTAACTATAAACACTTTAATTATCAAAAAGATGAACACAAAAATTTTAAAATCTGCTGGGCTTTTAGCCATGGTATTCACAATGATTTCTTTTACCACAAATCCTATTAAAAAGAAAACTTTAAATACAAAAGAAAGTAAAATTGAATGGGAAGGTGAAAAACTAACCGGTTCTCACGAAGGAACAATCATGTTCAAAGAAGGTTACTTAACTATGGATGGTGATAAAATTACCGGAGGTGAGTTTATCGTAGATATGACTTCTATCGCTGCTACTGACCTGGAAGGGGAAGGAAAACAAAAATTAGAAGGTCACTTAAAATCTGATGACTTTTTTGGAGTTGCCAATCATCCAACCGCTAAATTAGTGATTAAAAACGCTACTAAAAAAGGAGATGCTTACGGTATAATTGCAGACCTTACCATTAAAGGAAAAACAAATCCGGTAACTTTTGATTTAGAAATGAATGGAGATACCGCAACTGCAGATTTAACCATAGACAGAACGAAATATGATGTAAAATACGGATCAGGAAGTATCTTTGACGGTTTAGGTGACAAAGTGATCTATGATGAATTTAAATTAGACGTAAAACTTAAATTCTAACTAAAAGATTTGGAAATTTCAATTTCCTACTTATCTTTGAACTAATGAAAATTTTAACTGTACATACTTGGTGGTGGAATAACTTACGAAAAACGTCGTGAGCTAACACCGCTTTGTATATTTACCATATCCAAAAAGGCTTGTCATCACGACAAGCCTTTTTTTATTGAATGAATTTTAAAACAAGATCATGTACACCCTTACAACCGAATCCAAAAAAATTATCGCAGATACCATCACACCGGTGAGTATTTACCTTAAACTACGTGATCAATTTCCGCATAGTTTATTATTAGAAAGTAGCGACTATCACGCCAATAAAAACAGCTTTTCGTACATCTGTTGCAATCCAATTGCTTCCATAAAAGCTAAAAACAATACGCTTTTGGTTAGTTACCCTGACGGAAAAAAAATTGAAAAAAAAATCACCCCAGAAGTTCATATTCCTTCAGAAATAGAAAATTTTGCTCAACAATTTAAAACCGAAGAAACCAATTATAAATTCATTCACAACGGTATTTTTGGCTACACCGGTTATGATGCTGTAAAATATTTTGAAAGTATTGAACTTCGAGAAAAAGAAGACAAACTTGATATACCAGATTTTTATTACGCCGTGTATCAAAACATTATTGCCATTAATCATTTTAACAATGAAGCTTATTTATTTTCGCACAACTACAATTCAGAAAGCAATTTAGATTCACTTTTAGCTATACTGCAAACCAAGAATTTTGCGCAATTCAATTTTACAACCGACGGAGAAATCATCTCGAATATAGAAGATGAAGTTTACAAACAAAACGTAGAAAAAGCAAAGCAACATTGTGCACGTGGTGACGTTTTTCAACTGGTACTATCGAAGCGTTTCACTCAGAAATTCAAAGGAGACGATTTTAATGTTTATCGTGCTTTACGAAGTGTAAACCCCTCTCCTTACCTTTTTTATTTTGACTACGGAAATTTTAAAATCTTCGGAAGCTCTCCAGAAGCACAACTGGTTGTCGAGAACGAAATAGCAGAAATTCATCCCATTGCCGGCACCATCAAACGCTCCGGAAATGATGAACGGGATGCAGAACTTGCCAAACAACTCGCTTCAGATGCCAAAGAAAACTCAGAACACGTGATGCTCGTAGATTTGGCGCGAAACGATTTAAGTAGGAACTGTGCTGAAGTAAACGTGGAAACCTATCGTGAAATTCAGTTTTTCTCACACGTGATCCACTTGGTTAGCAAAGTCACCGGAAAAAAGAAAAACAACATCAACACCATGCAGTTAGTGGCAGACACCTTTCCTGCAGGAACTTTAAGTGGAGCTCCAAAATATAAAGCGTTAGAGTTAATAGAGAAATATGAAACGGTCAACAGAACGTTTTATGGAGGTGCCATAGGAGTGATGGATTTTAAAGGAAACTTTAACCATGCTATAATGATTAGAACATTTTTAAGTAAAGATCATCAACTTCATTGGCAAGCCGGCGCCGGAATTGTAACCGACTCTAAACCTGAAAACGAATTGCAAGAAGTCTATAATAAACTAGGAGCACTTACCAAAGCCCTTGAAATAGCTAAAGAATTATAAAATGAAACTATGCGTCAACCTGAACTTGATTCAGGTTCTCATCCAACTTGTAAAATTGATGATGAGATGCTGAAATAAAATCAGCATGACTAAAGAGTTCATTAATTAGAATATGAAATCTCATAAAAATGAAAAAGATATTAGTCATCGATAATTACGATAGTTTTGTATACAACTTGGTTCACTACTTAGAAGATCTCGATTGTGAAGTCATCGTAAGAAGAAATAACGAAATTGATTTAGATGAAATTGAAGTCTTCGATAGAATCTTACTTTCCCCGGGACCTGGCATTCCCTCAGAAGCAGGATTACTGAACAAGATTGTAAGTACTTATGCGCCTACTAAAAGTATTTTAGGCGTTTGCTTAGGGCAACAAGCCATAGGTGAAGTTTTTGGAGGAAAACTCAACAATTTAAATCAGGTTTTTCATGGAGTTGCTACCCCAATTCAAATTATTGACCATGAGGAGACGCTCTTTAAAAATCTTCCGCAGAAATTAGAAGTAGGCCGCTACCATTCTTGGGTAGTTCAAGACTTACCCCACTCATTAATCCCAACTTCTTATGATGAAAACGGACAAATCATGTCATTGCGTCACCGAGATTTTCAGGTGTATGGTGTCCAATTTCATCCGGAATCGGTACTCACGCCACAAGGAAAAGAAATCTTAAAAAATTGGATAGAAATCCCAGTTAAAAATGAAGAAACGGTCTCAGCTTAATTCCCTATCGTCACCCTGAACCTGCCCGTCCGGCAGGCGGGCTTGATTCAGGGTCACATCAGAAGGATGAGAACACGCTGATTGAAAATTCACAGGAATCGAATAAATGAAAAACGTCCTTTTAAAATAAATTCATCATCTAAAACTCTTTTTTAGAAGGAAAATAGGTAAAAATGAAACAATTACTCAACAGATTAACACATCACGAAATTTTAAGCAAAGCGGAAGCTAAACAAGCGCTTATCAATATTTCTGAAGGCAAAGCAAATCATAGTCAGGTTGCTAGTTTTCTTACCGTTTATATGATGCGTAGCATTACCATTGAAGAGTTAGCAGGTTTTCGTGATGCTTTATTAGAACTTGCGGTTCCCCTCAATTTAGCAGATCATCATCCCATCGATTTATGTGGAACGGGCGGCGATGGCAAAAACACGTTTAACATATCTACCCTAGCATCGTTCATCACTGCCGGAGCTGGAGTTAAGGTGACCAAACACGGAAATTACAGTGTTTCTTCGGTCAGCGGAAGTAGTAATGTTCTGGAAAATCTTGGAGTCAAATTTTCTAACGATCAGGCGTTTTTAGAAACCTGTTTAGAAAAAGCAGGCATATGCGTGCTACACGCACCACTTTTTCATCCGGCTATGAAGTTTGTCGCTCCGATACGAAAAGATTTAGCGGTAAAAACGTTCTTCAATATGTTAGGTCCCATGGTAAACCCTGCAAAACCGCCCAACCAAATAGTAGGAGTTTTTAGTTTGGAATTAGCGAGAATTTACAGTTATCTCTATCAACATACCGATACTAATTTTAAAATTGTACACGCCCTTGATGGTTACGATGAAGTTTCCCTCACCGGAGATACCAAAATTGTAGGTAATCAAATAAATACGGTTTTAACTCCCGAAGATTTTAAAGCTGAAAAAATTAAAGCCGAAGAAATTTATGGAGGAGAAACGATTCCTGAAGCGGTAAAGATTTTTCAGAAAATTTTAAACGGTCAAGGTTCTAAAGCTCAACATCAAGTGGTTTGTGCCAATGCTGCCCTAGCCATTTCAACCGCTAAAAACTGTAGTATTTCAGAAGGCTTAGCCTTGGCAGAAGAATCACTAAAAAGTGGTAAAGCCTTAGAAAAATTAAAAACACTCCAAAAATTAAGTGCATAATGGCTACTATTTTAGATACCATCGTCAAGCATAAGCTTACAGAAATTCAGCTAAAAAAAGAATTGCTTCCCATAAAATATGTAGAGCAATCGCCACTTTTTAACCGAGCATGTTTTTCGTTAAGCCAAGCTTTAAAGAAAAGTGAAAGCGGAATTATAGCAGAGCACAAACGAAGATCTCCTTCTAAGCCCAACATCAATCAAAATTTATATGTGAATGAAGTGCTTGTAAGCTATCAAAAAGCGGGAGCATGCGGAAGTTCTGTTTTAACCGATAATAGTTTTTTCGGAGGTTCTTTAGAAGATTTACAACTGGCTAGATCGAGTGTACAATTCCCTTTGCTGCGAAAAGATTTCATCATCGATGAGTATCAAATGCTAGAGGCCAAAGCTAACGGCGCCGATGTAATCCTATTAATTGCTGCCATTTTGAGTCCGCAACAAATAAAAAATTTCGCTTTACTCGCTAATGAATTAGGGATGGAAGTTTTATTAGAAGTTCACAACACAGAAGAATTACAAGCAAACCTTCAGGCACAAGTTCAACTCATTGGAGTAAACAACCGGAACCTAAAAACATTTGAAGTTTCTACGGAAATCAGTAAACAACTATCTTCCTTAATTCCTGAAGAAATGGTGAAAATTTCTGAAAGCGGACTCCAATCTACTTCCGATACTTTAGAATTAAGAGAATATGGTTACCGAGGTTTTTTGATAGGAGAAACGTTCATGAAAACTGAAAATCCCGGGGAAAGTGCTAAAAATTTTATTGAAGAAATTGAACGGAAAAAGTAAGATGAGATTCCGTGTCAGATACGGAAGACGAGATAAAGCGTCTAATTGAAGATCTTAGTCACCCCGAGCGGAGTCGAGGGACAGCATCACATCAAAAGAGCAAATCAAGATGAGACCCCAGATCAAGTTCGCCTGACGGACAGGCAGGGCTGGGATGACGAAAAGAACCAAATATGAAAAATAATAAGCCAAATACAAATGTTCCATTTCCTTCCCCTTGGGGGAAGGCTAGGTTGGGGCTTAAAGTCTGCGGAATGAAATATGAAGAAAATATTTTGGAGTTAACCCAACTCCAACCCGACTATATGGGTTTTATTTTCTATGAAAAATCACCTCGGTTTATGAATGAAAATATTCCTGATATTCATTCATCCATAAAAAAAACAGGTGTTTTTGTGAACGCAGAACCAAGTTTTATTCAACAAAAAGTTGAAGATTACAATTTACAGGCCATTCAACTTCACGGGAACGAAAATGTGGAGTATTGCCAACAATTAAGAAATTTATTCAGTAATAAAAAGCGAGATGAGATCCCGGATCAAGCCCGCCTGCCGGACGGGCAGGTCCGGGATGACGAATTTCCCGACGTCATGCTGAACTCGATTCAGCATCACATCAAAAATGAGAATAAGAATGAGCCCCTGAAACATATTCAGGGTGATGCTCTAAAAAAACAAAATCAACTTATTGAAAATTATCCCGAGCGGAGTCGAGGGACAGCATCACATCAAACCAAATCAAATTCCATTGAAATCATCAAAGCATTTTCTATTCAAGATCAATTCAATTTTCAGGAATTGGAAACATATCTTCCGGTGGTAGATTACTTTTTATTTGACACCAAAGGAAAAAATCCTGGAGGAAATGGTTTCACTTTCGATTGGCAAGTCTTAAAAAATTACCCTTTTCAAAAACCATTTTTCTTAAGTGGAGGTATTGGTTTAGAAGAAGTCGAAAAAATTAAGGCGTTTCAAGAATTTAATTTACCGCTTTATGCCCTAGATGTAAACAGTAAGTTTGAAACCCAACCCGGCAAAAAAAATATAGACGATTTAAAAAATTTTAAAACTCAATTGCTATGAGTACAACAAATCATATAAATGAACAAGGCTATTACGGTGAATACGGCGGTGCTTTTATTCCTGAAATGCTCTACCCAAATATTGCACAGTTAAAAGAAAACTACTTAGCTATTCTTAGCGAGCAATCATTTCAAGAAGAATATCAGCAATTGTTACGAGATTATGTAGGTCGCCCTACTCCACTCTACTTTGCCAAACGGTTAAGTGAAAAATACAACACCAACATCTATTTAAAACGCGAAGACCTTTGCCATACCGGTGCTCACAAAGTGAACAATACAGTTGGTCAAATTCTGTTAGCTAAACGCTTAGGTAAAAAAAGAATTATTGCTGAAACTGGGGCCGGACAACACGGAGTAGCCACCGCTACGGTTTGCGCACTCATGGGAATGCCGTGTTTTGTGTATATGGGTGAAATAGATATGAAACGCCAAGCGCCCAATGTAGCTCGTATGAAAATGCTAGGCGCAGAAGTGATCCCATCAACCTCAGGGAGTAAAACCTTAAAAGATGCTACCAACGACGCGATTCGAGATTGGATTAATCATCCTGAAGAAACCCATTATATTATTGGTTCGGTGGTTGGACCGCACCCTTATCCGGATATGGTGGCACGTTTGCAAAGCATTATTTCACAAGAAATTAAATTGCAACTACAAGAAAAAGAGAATCGAACCCAACCCGATCACATTATTGCTTGTGTAGGTGGTGGTAGCAATGCTGCCGGGGCTTTTTATCATTATTTAGATGAAAAAGAGGTCAACCTCATCGCCGTAGAAGCTGCCGGAAAAGGAATTAACAGTGGAGAAAGTGCCGCAACTTCTCAATTAGGGAATAA
>MDTG01345975.1_pt1 | contig 23163 bp, 12 predicted proteins | sample 811421 | NCBI WGS metagenome assembly MDTG01 (sample SAMN05326645, study PRJNA326480) | marine metagenome | isolation source: seawater | place: Pacific Ocean: South East | collected 2011
CGGTCTTCTTGGGCTCCTCGACCGGCGGCTCGGCCTGCTTGGGCTGCTCGCTGTCGAAGCCAGGCACCGGCGGGGAGGCGTCCTCGCCCGCGAGCGGATCCTTCGGCCCGCCTAGCTCTGGGGCGCCGCCCTCGCTGCCGTGGTCGTGACCGTCGTGGTCGTGCCCAGGTTCGTCCTCTTCCTCCGCCTCCTTGACCTTCGTCAGCGTGTCGTGCTTCGGACGCAGCTTGTCGAAGTCGCTGGCGGAGATCAGGTAGTACCAGTCCTGGAAGCGGCGCTGGAGCTGCTCGGCCCGCTCGGCCGCCTTCTTCTTGCCCGCCTCGTCGAGGTCCTTGGCGACCGCGTCGTTGACCGAGGCCTCCACGATCATGAAGCGCCGCACCTCACCCGACTCGCTGGGCGCGGTCGAGCCGAAGCGGAGCACGTAGCGCACGCCGTTCTTGAGGGCCACGCCGATCTCGCCCTGGTCCGAGTAGAAGGTGCCGCCGCCGCGCTGAGGCGGGTAGAAGCCCACCTCGAGCATGCTCGCGACCTCGCGCTTGTAGACGTCCTTGATCTTGAGCTCCTTGAGGATCTCGGTCATGCCGTCGATCACGCCCATGTCGGCTTCGCGGTCTGCGGCCATGCCTTCCACGAGCCACGCGTTGTCCTTCTGCCCGATCACGCTCACCTCGCCGGGCAGGATCTCGCCGGCGAGGCCGCGCGGCGTCTGGACCACGCGCAGGCGCGAGCGGTCGACCGTGACCGAGGTGATCTGGGCCACGTCGAGCTCGAGCAGGTCGGTGTGGATCCAGTCCTCGAACTTGGTCGAGAGCTCGAGGTCGAGCTTGGTCGCGTAGACCTCGCTCTCGCCCTGCTTGTCGGCCGTCATGCGGCGCACGTAGCGGAAGCCGCTCTCGCCGCCCTCGACTTCCTTGCCGAGCACGACGTCGGCGAGGACCTTGCCGCTGGCGTCGCTCATGCGGACGCGCCGCCCGCGGCCCTCGAGCGGCTTCTCGCTCGCCTCGGCCAGCGGGTTGACCACGCCGAGCAGCTCGTGGTCCTCCTCGCGGGTGGAGCGGAGCTGGGTCTTCTCGAGGTTCATCAGCGCGGAGGCGACCTTGCCGATCTTCTCCTTCGCGTCCGCCGGGTAGTTCTGCTTGCTGGGGATCCGCCACACGCCCTCGCGGAGCTCGACCTTGAAGGGCTTGAAGGCGTTGGTCGCCTCGTCCCAGTCGAAGACCTCGAGCGTCGTGGCCTGGCCGAGGTCGTCGAACTCGGGGAAGAAGCGACCACCGGCCGCCAGCTCGGGCGGCGGCGCCGAGGTCCCGAAGGGGTCCAGGGCGGTGATCAACACCAGCAGGAAGGTCACCCCCACGTAGCCGAGGGTGCGCATCATCTCGCGCTCGTTCACGAGGTCCTCCGTCGGGCGGGATCCATGGTCGTGCCTTCGAGGCTCGCCTTGCGCCAGAGCACCAGGCTGCCGAGCAAGAGCACGGGGACGACGGCCCAGCCGATCGCGCTCCAGAGGGTCGCGGTCTGCACCCGGCGCGTCTTGGCGAGGGCCTCGGTCTGGCTGAGGCGAATCAGGCTGGCCTTCTCGTCCTCGATCCGCTCCTTCTGGGCGTCGAGGCGGCGCTGCTCGCGCTCGCGAGCCGCGTAGACGAGCTGCTCCTTGGTCAGGCGGTCGAGGTTCTCTCGCTTCTCGATCCCCTCGACGACCTCGTCGAGGCGCTTCTGCGCCTCCTCGAGCTTCTTCTTGGCGTCGTCCTTGGCCTCCTCGGCCACCTTGCTCTGCTCGGCCTCGGCCGCCTTGCGCACCTCCTCGAACTTCTCGAGGGTCCGGTGCTTGGGGCGCAGCTTGCGCAGCGCGATGTAGGTGTCGTCGCCGGCCAGCCAGTCGATCGCGTTCGCGACGAAGGTCACGTTGTCGAGCTCGATGTTGACGTCGCTGCGGCCCTGGCGGCGCAGGTCGTAGAGGAAGTTGCTCGCGACGTCCATGTCGGCCACGACGACCGCCTTGAACTCGTCGGTGCTGCGCGCGCCCTTCTTGACCTGGCCCTTGTCGGCGCGCGCCGCGAGCTTGCCCTCGAGGGTCACGGCCATGGTCCGGCGCTCGCCCTTGCTCTTGTAGCTGAGGCCGCGCGGGTCCTTGGGCTGCACGCCCATGAAGGTCTCCTGGACCATGTCGCCCCAGGTGTGGAAGCCCGAGAGCGTGCGGGTCTGGAGCAGCGGGGTGACCTTGATCTGGTCGTCGCCGGCGTCGGCGAGCTCGCCGCCGTGGAGCAGGAGCAGCTCCTGCAGGCCCGAGGTGATCGGGTGGTCAGCGAAGCCCGAGGCGGCCTCCTTGTCGGCTGGGTCGGGCGGGGCCACGAACACGAACTCCTGGGGGAGCTCACGCCACTGGAGGTGCGGGTTGTAGGCGTCCCACACGACCCGGTCCTTGTGCCAGCGCAGGCCGAGGGCCGCCATGAAGCTCTCGACGTTGCCCTTGGGCTTGCTGGGCGGCTTGCGCTGCTGCTGGAAGGGGTTCTGCGAGCCGCCCGAGGGGCGCAGGGGGGCGAGGTCGAGGTTGAAGTTGGGGAAGGGGTCGCAGAGGAAGAGCGCCCGCCCGCCCGCGTAGAGGTAGTCGAGGACCCGGTCCATCTCCTCCTGGGGGAGGCTGCTGGGGAGGGGCACGACCAGCACGTCGATCTCGGTCGAGATCGCGGCGGTGCCCTCGACCTTCTGCACGTCGTATTGCTTGCGCAGGTCCTCGAGGACTTGCCAGTCCTGCTTGCTCTGCATGGTCTGGAAGTCGAAGCCGCCGAAGAGGTCGACCCCGCTCTTCAGCACGCCGACCTTGTTGCGCTCGAACTGCGCGACCGCGCCGATCGCGCGGGTCAGCTCGTACTGGATCGGCAGGCCGCGGTCGAAGAAGGGGATCTTCAGCTCGCGGGGGCCGCAGGTGAACACCATCCCGAGGAACACCTCGTCGCTGGTGTTGGCCGAGCGGCGCGTGACGGCGACCCGGCGCGGCTTGATCCCGAAGGCCTTCTCGGCGCGCTGGGCCTCCTCCGAGTAGAGCTCGGTGTCGTAGATCGCGACGCGGATCTGGTCGCCGCCGCGGGCGTCGAACTCGCGCAGCATCTTCTCGAGGCCGTCGCGCACCTCCTGGTAGTCCTCGGGGACCTGGGGCGAGAGCCAGGCCTGGACCAGGACGGGCGGGACCTTGAGCTTGCCGTCGTCGCCCTTGTCGAAGAGGCGCTGGATCACGGCCTGCGCTTCGGGGCGGACCGAGAGCAGCTTCTCGGCGGAGATATCGGCGCGGGCCGCGGCGCCCTCGGCCAGCACGACCAGGCACATGGCCGAGACGCCGACGCAGGCCAGGCGGATCCCGCCGTGGGCGGGGGCGGCCTTGTCGATCGTCCAGTGCCGCTTCCCGAGCACGTAGGCGTTGGCGTAGAGGCCGCCGATCGTGAGCGTCAGGAAGTAGAGCACGTCGGCCAAGGCGACCACGCCGTTGTTGCTCGCCTCGAAGCGCTTGAGCGTGCTCATCTCGTTCCAGACGCCGCCCAGGCGCGAGGCGAGGCTCTCGGTGGCGCTGAGGTCGGTCGCGACCGGGAGCAGGTAGGGCAGGAAGGGGACCGCCACGAACACGGCGCCCACCAGCCAGGAGGTCGTCAGGCCTTGGGTCAGGCACGAGCCCAGCAGGGCCAGCGCGATCGAGGCGCTGCCGAGGAGCAGGTAGCCGACGTAGTTGGCGAAGATCAGCCCCAGGTCCGGCGAGCCGAGGTAGGCGAGCACGAGCACGTTGCTGAGCGTGAACAGCAGCGCGACCGCGTAGACGCCCAGGCAGGCGAGGAACTTGGCGATCACGATCTCGTAGTCGTGCGCAGGCAGGGTCAGCAGCAGCTGGTCGGTGCCGCGGCTGCGCTCCTGGGCCCAGGCGGTCATGGTGATCGCGGGGACGAAGAACACCAGCAGCGCTGGGAACCACTCGTGGAGCAGGTCCAGGGTGGCCTGGTTGTTCGTGAAGAACTCGCCCGAGTTGGGGCGGAAGGCCGCGACCACGCTCAGGACCACGAAGGCCACCACGAACACGTAGCCCTTGAGGCTGACGAAGAAGCTGAGGAAGTCACGGCGCACGATCGCCGTCATGGTTTGGACGTGCATTGAGAGCCTCCTAGCGCGCGCCGGTGTGGGACGCGAAGGCGTCGTCGAGGTTGCCGGCGCCCTGCTCGCGCAGGTCCTCGACGCTGCCCTGGAACACGATCCGGCCCTTGTTGATGAACACCACGCGGTCGGCGATCGCCTCGACCTCCTGGAGGATGTGGGTCGAGAGCAGGATCGCCTTGTCCTCCGCGAGCTCGCGAATGATTCGCCGCACGTCGCGGATCTGGTTCGGGTCGAGGCCGCTGGTCGGCTCGTCCATGATCAGCACGTCGGGCTGGTGCAGGAGCGACTGGGCCAGGCCCACGCGCTGGCGGTAGCCCTTACTCAGCTTGCTGATCGGCTTGTTGACGACCGTGTGCAGGTCGAGGCGGTCGATCATGGTGTCGACGCGGCGGCTCAGCTCGTCCCCGCCCAGGCCGCGGGCGCTGCCGAAGAAGTTCAGCAGCTCGCGGGGCGTCATCTCGAGGTAGAGCGGACCGGTCTCGGGCAGGTAGCCGAGCTTGTGGGCGACCTCGATCCGGTTGTGGATCACCGAGAAGCCCGCGATCCGCGCCTCGCCCCGGTCGGGCGCCAGCACGCCGGTCAGCATCTTCATGGTGGTCGACTTGCCCGCGCCGTTGGGCCCGAGGAAGGCCACGACCTGACCCCGGCGGACCTCGAAGCTCACGTCCTCGACCGCCGTGAAGCGGCCGTAGTACTTGCACAGCTTCTCGGCCTGGATCAGGACCTCGCCCGTAGCGGCCTTCGACTCCTTGGCAGCAGCCTCGGGCTCGTCGTCGGCCTTGGGCTCGTCGTCGGCCTTGGGCTCGTCGTCGGGCTTGGGCTCGTCGTCGGCCTCGGGCTCTTCAGCCTTGGGCTCGTCGTCGGCCTTGGAGTCCTCAGCCGCGGTCTCGCCTTCGGCGTCGCTGGTCTCGGGGTCGGCCTTGGACTCGTCTGCGGGTGCGGCCTGCTCGACGGACTCGTCGGCGGCCTCGGCGCCCTCGTCTGGGGCGCGCGGCTCGTCGCTCATGCACCGGTCTCCTGGTTGGGTCGCGGAGGTTAGCAAGGATTGGGCCAAGTGCCTTGGGTCGAAGCACTTCTCGCTTGGGCGGCTCGTGACATTGACGTGACTGTCGCTTTGACAGCGCCTCGGTCAGAGAGACAGCCTGCCGGAGCAGGCCGACCCCTCAGTCCCAGCCGAGGATCAGCTGGCGGCTGCGGTAGAGGCGCCCCAGCAGGCTCGCCAGGACCATGCCGCCGCCGGCGACCTGCAGGCCGACCAGGCCTGCCCAGGCGAGGTGGCCCGCGCCAGCGCCGAGCTGGGCGCGCAGGACGCCTGGGAGCAGGAACACGATCGCCGCCACGCTGGCCCAATAGACGGCCCAGCTGAGCAGGATCAGCAGGTAGGTCCCGGGCGTCAGCAGCGAGGAGCGGACCACGATCGGCACGTAGAGCGCCGCGTAGACGCTGCGCAGCCGGGTCGCCGCCAGGACGGCCATGGGGAAGAGCAGGAACCCGACCAGGAAGAGGGCGCGGGCGGCGAGGCCCAGCCCGCCGGCGCCCTCCAGCGTGCCCAGCTGCCGGACGCGCGCGAGGAAGGAGCGCTGGACGCTCTCGGCGATCTTGGCCGGCTTGCGGTCGGGCGCGGGGAGCTCGCTGGCCACGAGGGCCTCGAGCGAGAGGAGGGTGTTCTGTCCGAAGCTGCGCTGGAGCTTGGGGTCGGCGACGGGCTTCGCGATGCGCTTGGCTCGCGCCACCAGGGAGCCCTGGGAGCTCGGCGCGACCGCCCCGGAGCCCCAGCCGAGGAGCGCGACGACCAGCGCGGGGGCCAAGAGCAGGGAGGCCGCGCCGGCGATCGCTGCGCTGCCAGCGAGCTCGCTGACCTCGGGCCAGGCCACGCGGTCTCGACCGGCGCAGGCGTCGCGGATCAGCTTGGTCCGCAGCGAGAAGAGCTCCAGCAGGGCCAGGAAGCAGGCCACGAGGCCCAGCGGCGGCGAGAGCTCGAGCAGGAGCAGCGCCAGGGTCACGATCACGGCGTGCACGATCGCGAGCGGGGCCCCGCGGAAGGGCAGCGTCAGCGCGCCAGGGAGCAGGGACGCGAAGGTGGGGTCGGGCGGGCCGCCCCCCGTGACCACTCCCCCCGGGGCAGGGGCGTTGCCGTCGATGTGCTTGCTGGCGCCGATCAGGGTCTGGTCGACGGGCGGCTTCTCGCGCCGCTTCCGCCGCTGGTTCTGGCGCACGCTGGCCTGGAGGGTCCGCTCGAAGGCGTGAATGCCCGACGCGCTGCGCGCGGTGCTCCCCGTGTCGGCCTTGGCGGGGGCCTTGTCCTTGGCCCGCTCCTTGGCGCCCTCGATCCGCTCCTTGAAGGTGCCGAGGATCAGGCCCGCGAAGCTCTGGTCCGCGGAGAGCTCCTCGCGCGAGGGCAGGGGTCCGGCGCCGGGCGCGTGGGACATGAAGACGAGCTGGGACTCCTGGGCCGAGGGGCCCTCGTCGGGCGGGGGCGGGGGCCGATCGAGGGGATCCAGCTCCGGCGCGGGGGGGCGCGGCGGCCCCGAGGGCCCAGGTCGACGAGGAGCGGGGGGTCCGGGCCGGCGGGGGGGCCTGGGGGCGTTGCCGGTCGGTCGGCGGGGCGGGCGCGGACCGGGGCGGCCCCGGCCTGATCCAGGGCCGGGGGGGCCCGGGCGTCGCGGAGGTGGTGGCTGGCCGTTCGCCATGCGTGCCTCTCCAGAGGCGGCGACGGTAGCACGGATCACGGCGGCCGGGACCAGCGCGGGCTCGCCCCGCGGGAGCTCAGCGAGCGGTGTCAGAGCACGACTTGTGTTTTTGATTTTCGCGATGACACCGCCCCTCCCCCCTCGCGTATTGCTCACTGAACGACGAAGGCAAGCGACAAACAACGCAAACCTTGGTCAGACGACGATCAGTCCAGATCGACCGGTTCATTGACAACTCGATCGTCTCGAGCGGGTGCGAGGGCGCCAGCTGATCACGCGATCAGCAGCGAGCCTCGGCTCCGGGTGCAATCCCCGGCCCCGCCATTCACGAGCGGACGTGGTGTAGCAGCAGCACGCGACTCTCCCAAGGTCTCAGCGCGGGTGCGATTCCCGCCGTCCGCTCCATGGATCCTTAGCTCAATCAGTAGAGCAGCCGGCTGAAGACCGGCAGGACCGGGTGCAAAGCCTGGAGGATCCACTCGCTGCGCTCCCATCGTCCAAGAGCGAGGACATCACTCTCCGAAGGTGAAGATCCAGGTGCGAATCCTGGTGGGAGTATCCGGTTCCCACGGCCCAAGAGCGAAGGCGCCACTGGCCTTCGATCTCTGGGCGAAGGTGGACACCCAGGTGCAATTCCTGGTGGGAACAACGATCACTGGGGCCCTGGTGAAACAGGATCACACGACTCCCGCAAAGTCGAATTTCGGGTGCAATTCCCGAGGGCTCCATCTGCAACGGCTCGTAGTAGAGAAGTAAGAACGCCGCTCTGATAAGGCGGAGAAGGTGGAGCGTTACCACCCGAGCCGATCGCGCTCCCAAACGGGAGCTCCATGCCAGGGAAGCTGAGGAAGCGCAGCGCACGGTTGTGGCCCGTGAGACGGCAGGTGCAAGTCCTGCTCCTGGTATCCGAATTCGTCGAACAACGAGCTGTGGCGCAGCTTAGTAGCGCGCTGGTCTGGGGGACCAGAGGTCGTGGGTGCAAATCCCACCAGCTCGATCGAACCCGATTCGTCTAAGAGCAGGACGCCTCTGTCACATAGAGGAGGCGGGGGTGCGACTCCCTCATCGGGTATGCAGGCCGCATGTGCAATCGACCTGCCCTCGTAGCTCAAGAGCAGAGCACTTCCCTGGTACGGAAGAGATCCGGGTGCGACTCCCGGCGCGGGCTTCAGCGGACCGACGACGCGCAGCCGCGAGCCGCCCCTCATAAGGGCGGGCGCGAGGGTGCAACTCCCTCCGTCGGTATCGACCCTCACTCGAGGGCTTCTTGGATCGTGAACCGGACCAGCGCGCCGGTGCCGCCTCGAAAGCGGTCAGACCCTCAGGGGTTGGGGTGCAAGTCCTCCGCGATCCGTCAGCCAAAACAGAACGGAGAGTAGCTCAGCTTAGTAGAGCGCTGGCTTCGGGTGTCAGAGGTCGCAGGTGCGAATCCTGTCTCTCCGATTTCATTTGGACGGTAAACCGGTCGAGCGCGCCGGGCCGCATTGCTAGTGCGTGAGTCCCCTCACGGGGTTGGGGTGCAAGTCCTCTGCCGTCCGTTCCGCTATCGGCCTTCTGTTGGCGAAGCGGGCCTGTTTCGGGGTGTAGTCTCGGAGCGAGACGCCTGCTTTGGGAGCAGGAGGCGGCGGGTGCGACTCCCGCCACCCCGATCCATAGATAGAGCTTGAACCGGACGAGCGCGCCGGCCGCGCCTGGAAAGCGTGCGGTGCCCAGCCGGGCATGGGGTGCAAGTCCCCCGAGCTCTGTGTCTCTTGCTTGTTCGTCTCTTGCTCGTCCGTCTCGTTCTTATCCCTGCCCTTGAAGCGTTGTTAGTGACGCACCTGCTTCGTAACCAGGAGAACCCGGTGCAACTCCGGGCGAGGGCTTCCATTGCTCCTGTAGCTCAGACAGTCAGAGTGCTGCCCTGTCACGGCAGAGGTCGCGGGTGCGAGTCCCGTCAGGAGCGTCGTCGCGCAGTGGAGCAGCTCGGTAGCTCGCGAGGCTCATAACCTCGAGGTCGGCGGTTCGAATCCGTCCTGCGCTAATCATTTCCGTCCGTAGGCAGGTAGAGACCCTGCGCCGGCTGTAACCCGGATGTCCTTGAGTGGGCCGTGGAGGTGCGACTCCTTCCGGGCGGATTTCAATGCTCTCGTAGCTCAATCAGAAGAGTGTCCGGCTGTCGACCGGGAGGTTGGGGGTGCAAGTCCCCTCGGGAGCGTCGCGGTGTGGAGCAGTTCAGTAGCTCGCCAGGTTCATACCCTCGAGTCGTGAGACCGGACCCTTCCGGCTCTGGATCGACTCGAGGAGGACACACAGGTCCGGTCTCACGATCTCGGCCCGCCCCTGGGGGCGGCAAGGCCGCCGCAGGCGGCCGCTGAAACAGAGCAGGTGCGAATCCTGTCACCGCTATCCAATTCTCATTGGCTCTCTAGCTCAATTAGTAGAGCACTCGGCTCTTAACCGAGGTTGTCTGGGTGCAAGTCCCAGGGGGGCTATTCGTTCGATCCGTAGGGAGACTCAGTTTCATCCGCGTGGCTGCAACCCACGAGACCCCGGTGCAACTCCGGGACGGATCTTCACGGCGCCGTGGTGTAGGCAAGTCAACACGTCAGGCTCTCAACCTGAAGATCGCGGGTGCGAATCCCGTCGGCGTCAACCGTATCAATGGGGCCTTAGCTCAGCAGGAGAGCGCTTCGCTGGCAGGGAAGAGGTCGTGGGTGCAATCCCCACAGGCTCCATCACGGCGCTGTGGTGTAGGTAGTCAACACGCCAGGTTCTCACCCTGGAGATCGCGGGTGCAACTCCTGTCAGCGTCAATCGAGACACAACGAAGGGGCCTTAGCTCAGGAGGAGAGCGCTTGTCTGGCAGACATGAGGTCGTGGGTGCGATTCCCACAGGCTCCAACATTCCGCTCTAGCTCAACAGTAGAGCGTCCGGCTGTTAACCGGGATGGTCTGGGTGCAACTCCCAGGGGCGGAGTATTAGAGGGGCATGAGGCAACAGAAGCCGCGCTGGTTCCAACCCAGTGAGTCCGGGTGCAAATCCTGGTGCCCCTGATCGTCGAGCCCGTAGCTCAGGAGGAGAGCGCTACGCTGACACCGTAGAGGGCGCAGGTGCGAAACCTGCCGGGCTCATGAACGCTGGAGTAGCTCAGCAGCAGAGCGTCGGGCTTCCAACTCGAAGGCCGCGGGTGCGACCCCCGCCTCCAGCTTCGAACACGCTGGAGTAGCTCAGCAGCAGAGCGTCGGGCTTCCAACTCGAAGGCCGCGGGTGCGATTCCCGTCTCCAGCTTCGATCAACACAATGCCCGCTGGTCTAAGAGTAGGACGTCAGGCTCTGAACCTGGAAGTCGAGGTGCGAATCCTTGGCGGGTAGTCAAGCTGGAGTAGCTCAGTTAGTAGAGCGTCGTTCTGCCAAGTCGAAGGTCGCGGGTGCAAGCCCCGTCTCCAGCTCTCGACCAATTTTGTATAGCTCGCTCGTCTAACAGTCAGGACGCCAGGCTTTGAACCTGGAGGACAGGGTGCGATTCCCTGGCGAGCCTCTCGAATCGAACACGCCCCCGTGGCCAAGCAGGTAAGGCACCCGGCTACGAACCGGAAGATCGTAGGTGCGAATCCTACCGGGGGTATCGACGCCGCCGTGGCGGAACAGCAGACGCGCTGCGCTCAGAACGCAGTGCCCGCACGGGCGTGGGGGTGCAAATCCCTCCGGCGGCATTCTGATTGGGGTCGTGAGCGAGGCGGCGCGGTGCTCGTAGACACGAGAAGCGCGTCGCTCCGGGGTGGAAAGGCCGCACCTTCCTCCGCCGCCTCGCTCACGACCGTGACCCGCTCTGGCGGAAGAGCAGACGCGCCTGGTTCAAACCCAGGTGCCCACTTGGGCGTGAGGGTGCGAATCCCTCGGGCGGGATCAACAAAGACAACCAGCGCTGCCGTGGCGGAACTAGCAGACGCGCCAGCTTGAGGGGCTGGTGCCCGTACGGGCGTGGAGGTGCAAATCCTCTCGGCAGCATTTCTGAGCCCCCGTGGCCGAGCAGCGAGGCAGCCGTCTTCTAAACGGCAGAACCCGGGTGCAACTCCTGGCGGGGGCAATCGACGCTCCCGTGGCCGAGCAGCGAGGCGCCCGTCTCCTAAGCGGGTCTACCCAGGTGCAACTCCTGGCGGGAGTATTCCGCGGCCCGTTGGTCCATGCAGTAGGACGAGGGGCTTTCAATCCCTCGGACCGGGTGCAAGTCCCGGACGGGTCATGCCGCAACGCTTGGACTCCACCAACCATCAGGGAGGAGTCCCTTGGAGTCCGTAGCTCAACCAGCAGAGCACCTGGCTTTTACCCAGGGGGTAGAGGGTGCAACTCCCTCCGGGCTCAAACCTTACGACACAGACGGTCCGGTAGTCTAACCAGCAACGGCGCTGCCCTCAGACGGCAGAGTTCCGGGTGCAAATCCCGGCTGGACCATTGAGCTGATCACGAGTTCCACCTCGCCAGCTCGGCTCGACTCCTCGGAGCTCGAGCCTCTCGGCCCGGTAGTCTAATCAGCAACGGCATCGCGTTGAGTGCGCGAAGTTCTGGGTGCAAATCCCAGCTGGGTCATGGATCGAGACGATCGAGAAACACGAGAAGCCGGCCTTCGGGCCGGCTTCTTTCGTTGGTTCCCGGTGCGGATCAGGGAACGAAGAGCTCCGGAGTGAAGAGCTCCGGAATGAAGAAAACCGACCCCCCGAAGGGAATCGGCTCTTCTTAGAGAAGCAGGCTTCTCTGATACACCGCCAGGGACTCGAACCCCGAACCCGCTGGTTAAGAGCCAGCTGCTCTACCGATTGAGCTAGCGGTGCTCAACAGGGCCAGAGTATAGGCCCGGGCCGGAGGCTGGCAAGCCTCACGATGGCCGGGTTCAAGTCGTTTGCGCACCGTGGCGCAGCACGTAGTTACGCACCAGCTCCTCGAGGACCTCGCGCTGGCTGCGCTCCTCGACCTCGCAGGCCTCCCGGAAGGCTTCGACCAGCTCTCCGGGCAGCGAGGCGCCCACTCGGCGCTTCTCGCCACCGAAGCGGCGGACCTGGGCGGCGGTGCGGGGCGGCGGGGCGCTGCGGAGCAGCTGGCTGAGGACGTCGCGGGTCGGGCGGCTCATGCGGCTGCCTCCTGCCCCGCCTCCTCGCTCAGGCCGAGCTCGTCGCGGCCGAGGAAGTCGAGGACTTCGTCCAGCAGGCGGTCGCGCTCGGTCTCGGCGGCCCGGCGGGTCGAGCGGGGGAGCGCCGTCAGGCCGGCTTCCCCGAGGCGCCGGTAAGCGCTGCGCTCGCTGATCCAGGTGCGCGCTACGGGCCAGCCCAGCCGCTCGACCACGTCGAGCAGCTCCCGGCTGAGCACCTCGCGCAGGTCGACCTTGTTGGGCACGATCAGGGTCCGCGGCAGGCCCTCGCGCAGCTCCTGGGCGCGGCGGATCACCGTCAGGGTCGCGGGCAGGGTGCGCAGGTCGAAGGCCGAGGGCACCACCGGGACCAGCGCGACATCCGCGATCGCCATCGCGGTGTTGAACTCGACGCCGATCCCCGAGGGCAGATCGAGCAGGGTCAGGCCCTCGCTGCCCCCCAGGCGGCGGAACTGGGTCGGGAACACCTCCCGCGCCAGCGGCAGGCGGCCCTCGCTGCGCTCGGCCAGCGCCGCCAGCGAGGCCTGGCGGTCGCCGTCGGCCACCTCGAGCGGCACGCCGCGGGCCTTGAGCCCCTCAGCCAAGAGCGCGGCCAAGGTGGTCTTGCCGACGCCTCCCTTCTCGGACGCTAGGCACACGAGCATGGTCTTCCTCCTCTCACTCTCTCGGTTGGGAGGCGCGCTTGTCTTGAGGACGACCTGGCACGGCCTTCGCAATTGGGCTGGGTCAGCTCGCCCGCACCAAGCGAGCGCTGGACTTGAGCCGAGGGAGGCGTGAGGTGACCAACGGAACGTGCAAGACTCGACGCCTGGGCTACCCGGCATGCCTGCTGCTCCTGGCCATGTCCTGCAGCACCGGCTGCGTGGGCTTTCAGGTGGGCGAAAGAATCCTCCCCGAGAGCCTGCAGGAGGAGCTCCCCGCCACCAGCGCGACCTTCGCGACGGGCTTCGCGCTGGGAGGCGTGCCGACCTTCGTGGGGACCCTTCCGCTCACGCTGCCCATGGCCCTGGTGGCCGAGGGCGACGAGGGGTTCGGGATCCTCTTGGCGCCGGCCGGGGCCGTCGGCGCGCTCACTGGAGGCGCGCTGGCCCTGCCCGTGCTGCCCCTCGAGCTCCTGGTCGTCCGGCCGCTGGGTGGCCTGATCAAGGGCCTGCGCGGGCGCCGCTACCGGCCCGAGCCCCCCGACCCCCACGAGCAGGCTCGCCGTGAGCGCAGACGGCGCAAGGCGCTCCGGGCCGAGGCGGAGCGCACGCGCGAGCTGCGGCGTCAGCAGCGTCAGGCCAAGCCCGAGCCGGCGCGGGCCCGCGAGGCGGCGCTCGTCCAGAGCCCTCCCTCCCTCGAGCTGCAGGCGGGGCCCGCCCGCAGCGAGGTCAGCGGGCCGCCGGTCGAGGCGGGGCCCGTCGAGTGGCCGGCTCCCGGCTCGCCGACCGCTTGCCCCACGTGCCAGCACCTGCCCTGTCCCGCTTGCGGGCACCTCCCCAGCGAGGCGCCGCTTCCCCCTTGGGAGCTGCACGAGTCGCGCTAGCGCTGCGCGAAGCCCAAGGGCGTGCGGCGCGCGAGCCCCCAGAGCAGGAGCTCGCCCAGCGCGCGCGAGACCTCCTCGACGCTGAGCCCGCTCCGCTCGCTCAGCTCGAGCTCGCTCAGCTCGTCGCGCTCGAGCTGGGCCAGCACGCTCGCGGCGGCGGGCTCGAGCTCGTGCTCGGGGTCCGGCGTGTCGCTCACGCCGTCGAGGAGCTCGAGCACGTCCCGCGCGCAGGTCACGAGGTGCGCGCCGTCCTTGAGCAGCTCGTTGGTGCCCTGCGCCAGCGGAGTGAGCACGTCGCCCGGCACCGCGAAGAGCTCGCGTCCCTGCTGGAGCGCGAGCTCCGCCGAGAGCAGCGCGCCGCTGCGCGGGCCTGCCTGGACCACGACCACCCCCCACGAGAAGCCGGTCACCACTCGGTTGCGCTGCGGGAAGGTGTGTCGGCGAGGCGGGGCGTGAGCCGGGAGCTCGCTCAGGAGGGCGCCGCGCTCGGCGATCCGCTCGGCGAGCCCCAGGTTTCGCCGCGGGTAGACGTGCGAGAGGCCGCTCCCCAAAACGGCCCAGGTGCGGCCGCCCGCCGCCAGGGCGCCCTGGTGGGCGGCCGTGTCGATCCCGCGCGCCAGGCCGCTCACGACGGTGACCCCGGCGGCCGCGAGCTCGAGGCCGAGCTGGTAGGCGACCTCGCAGCCGGCGGGCGTGGCCCGGCGGGCCCCGACCACGGCCACGCGCCGTTCGTCGCCCCCGAGCGTGCCGCGATAAGAGAGGAGCTGGGGCGGGTCGTCGATCGCGCCCAGCTCCGCCGGGTAGGCGGGGTCCTCGGGCACCAGCAAGCGGTGGCCGGCCGCGCGGTGCTCGGCCAGCTCGCGCTCGGCGGCTCGCGCGGGAGCAGGGTCGCAGAGCACGCGGGCCAGCCGCGTCGGCACCCCCCGCGCGCGCAGGGCAGGTTCGTCCAGGCGGAAGAGCGCGCTGGGCGGTCCACAGCGCTCCTCGAGCAGCTTGGCCGTTCGCGCGCCGACGCCCGGCGTGCGCGCCAGGCGCAGCCGCGCGAGGAGCGTCTCCTCAGGGACGGGGGCCTCGGGCTCGGTCACGTTCACCTCCATGGGAGGCGCCGCGCAATCCGCGGGCCCGCGAGCCTGCGCGCTGAGCAGGGGACTTGTGTTCGCGCTGGGGGAGCGCTTCCCGAAAGGGGCGCGCGCCAGGCGCTCAGGAGACCTGAGTCATAGCGCCTGGTGCGCCAAGCCCGTGCTCAGGCGGGAGCTAGCTCGAGCGCTCGCTCTGGCATGAGACTTGTCGCGCGCTGCGCGCGCTCTGGCATGAGCTTCGTCGCGCGCTGCGCGCGCTCTGGCATGAGACTTGTCGCGCGCTGCGCGCGCTCTGGCATGAGCTTCGTCGCGCGCTGCGCGCGCTATTTGGCGAGCAGGTCGAGCACGTCCGCCAGCGCGAGCAGGCACTCGCTCGTGCGCTCCGGTCGCAGGTGGCTCGAGCCGAAGTCGGCGCGGAACCCGCCGACCGCCCGGCCGGGGGCCGCGCAGAACCAGCGGTGGCGGTCGTCGAGCTGGAGCGCCAGGAGCTCGCCCGAGCCGCGCAGGACCTCCTGGCGGAGGGCCGCGGATTGGGCGCCATTAGCCGGGAGGAGCTGCGCCACGCGGGCTAGATCACGCACGCGGCGGGTGCCGTCCTGTTGCTGCTGGAGGGCCCGCTGCGCCCAGCCCTGGAGGCGGGCGGTGGCGCGGGTCTTGCCAGCGCGCGCGAGCTCGAGCAGGAGCTCGCGCTCGCGCGGCTTGGCTGGGTCGAGGTTGTCGAGCTCGCCGATCAGCTGGTCGGCGGTCGCGGCCCAGCGCTTGGCGCCGGTCGCGCGGGAGTAGACGAGCAGCGCTCGCGCGGCGAGCTGGCGGCTCGCGGCCGGCGGCGCGCTCAGCTGACGCGCGAGCGTGTCGGCCAGGTCCTGGTGCTTGCCCCGCATGGTGTCGGGCAGCCCGGCCAGGGCGATCAGCAGCGCGGCGCGCGTGGCGTCGGGCAGGTCCGCCGGCGCGAGGTCCTTGGCCGCGTGCTCGAGCAGGTGCTGCGCCGCCGCGAGCAGGATCTTGCCCTCGCCGGCGTCCCCGCGGCGGGCGAGCCGGGCCAGGGCCTCGATCGCCGCGGCGTGCGCCGCGAGGCTCGCGGGCGCCGGGGTGCCGGCGTCCGCTCCCGCGCTGTCGAGGCGGTTGTGCGTCGGGCTGTAGCCGGCGGGCAGGCCGGCCTCGGGCTGGATCAGGCGCGTCAGGAAGCGGACCCCGCGGCGGAGCGACTCGCGCAGGCTGCGCAGGCTGGCCTCGGGGCGGGGCTGAGCCTCCGCGCCGACGAGGTCCACCGGGCCGCCGCCAGGGCGGCTCGAGACGAAGGCCTCGGCCTCGAAGCGGAACACGGCCTGGCCAGCGGACTGCCAGGCGCGCTTCCCCAGGCCGGCGCGGGCGCAGGCGAACTCGAGCGCCTCCTCGAGGTCGATCAGGTCCTCGATCACCGGATCCCCGGGCAAGAGGTAGACCTCCTGCCCGTCGGCGCGCAGGGCCAGCCCGTGGAGGCTCGCTTCCCAGGCGGGGTCGACGCCGAGCCGGCCACCCTCCCGCACGAGCTTGGCGGGGGTCAGGTCGCGACCGATCGCGATCCGGAGCGCGGCCTCGCGGGCCAGGAGCGGGCGGTAGCCGGGGTCGTCCTTGAAGTCCTCGACGGCGCCCTTGAGCGCGCTGGCGAGGGTCTTGCCGCGGCCGCGTCCGAAGTAGCGGGGGCCTCCGTTGGGCGTGATCACGGTCACGAACACGGGGCGGTCGTCGAAGGCGAGCAGGCGCTCGGGCGAGCGGGCGAGGACGGCCTCCTCGGGCGGGGTCTGGCTGGGGAGGCGCAGGCGGCAGGCGGCCCGCACGTAGTCCAGCATGTGGGCGCGCAGCTCGGGGGAGAGGGTCTGCGCGCGCTGGCTGAGGTAGCGGCGCACCTCGCGCCGCTGCGGGCCGAAGCCGGCGCCCGCTTCGCGCAGGAAGGTCCGACCCGCGGTCTCGGCCGCCTCGGGGCGCTTGAGCCGCGAGTAGGTCACGAAGCGCCAGTAGTCGACCCAGGGGTCGGTCCCGACGCCGGAGCGGGCTTGCTCGAGCGCCGCGAGGGCTTCGGTCGGCTCGCCCAGGTAGAGGTGGCAGCGCGCCATGCCGACCAGGGGCGCGTGGCTGACGACGCCTGGGGGCACGGGCAGCCCGAGCAGGCGCAGGTAGCCCGCCGTCTCCTGGGCGTGGGAGCGGACGCGCTCGGAGACGCGCTTGTAGGCGGCGATCGCTTCGCGGTGCTCGCCGAGGTGCTCGTGCAGGGAGGCGAGCAGGTCGAAGGCCAGCGCGTTGTCCGGCTGGAGCGCGAGGACCGCTTGGCAGTCCGCCTTGGCCCCGCGGTATTCGCCGAGGAAGGCGAGGGTGCGCGCGTGCAGGTAGAGCGCCTGAGTGTGCTCGGGCTCCTCGCTCAGCAGCTCCTCGAGGGCTCCGCGGGCGCCGACGTAGTCCCCCGAGCTGAACAGGTTGGTCGCTCGCTTGAGCGGGGAGACGCGCTCGGTGTCGAGCTCCTCCTCTCTGACGACCACGGCGTCTTCGGGGGGCGGGCCGCTGCGCTCTCCGGCAGGAGGTGCGCCGCAGGCGACGAGGGCGAGCAGGGGGGTGAGCAGGAAGCGCTTCATGTCTGATGTCATGACGACTGGGGGTTTAGTCGCCCCACGCTACCAGCCGGGGAGCGAGGGGCCGGTACACGAAAGCGCCCGGCCTGTGGCCGGGCGCTCGTCGCGTCGAAATCGCTTCGGCTAGGCGTTCTTGGCCGCGAGGGCCATGATCGCGGCCGGGAGCGTGGCGGCGCCTGCCCCCACCGTGGCCTTCTCCTTCATGGGACGGCGCTCGAGCAGCTTGTGGCCGCACTCGCAGTCCCAGAGGACGAACATGGTCTCGCGCTCGACCACGTCGTACTGATAGTTCATTTCGCTACGGCAGGATTCGCAGATCATGGAGTTCCCTAATCAATCCCTAGATTCGCCCGAGTGCTGCTCCCCAAGGCAGCGGAGTGCACCCGCGGCTTCGATGCGGCTCTTCGAGCCAACGTTCCCGTTCCACTCGCGCTGCGGACGCCCGACTGAAATTCCCCCGTGGAATCACCCTGAGGGGGTCGCCAGCGTTATCGAGTGGAGTTCTTGATCCCTGTGGGCGGTGAAGCTCACCCCCCGTGAGCGGCACAGGATATGAGCGACCTTGGGCTGGTCAAGGAAAAGTCCTCTAAGCCGTTGTCCAAAGCGAGATTGCAGCGATCTCTGGCGGCAGGGCCGCCCTTGCCAACCATCGAGGGCGCGTCTATGGTGTTCTTCCTCACCGTGTCCAGTCGAAAGGGCCTGCGAGCATGACCGACGAACCCGTCGGCTACCTGGGCGGAGCCAGCGGAGATGACCCCTATGGGGCTCCCGCTGACGACCCCCACAACCCCCACACCGCCACCGACGACGCGCCTGTGGACGAGATGGAATACGCCCTTCCGCCTGCGGATAATCCGCCGGAGGAGGTCGCAGGCTATCTCGGCGGCGAGTCGGAGCTCCCCGCCTTGCCGGCCGTGGAGGAAGACTCTGCGGCCTACAGCCACCGGGACTTCATGGCTGGCGGCGAAGGGGGCGAGGAGTACTACGAGGACCCCTACGGCGGGGATCCCTACTCCCAGTATGAGGACCCCTACGGCGGCGCGGCCACGGCCGAGGCGGACTACGACGACCCCTACGCGGGCTACGACGCGAACGCCGCGGCCGACACGGACCCGAGCTACTTCGACAGCCTCGGCCACGACGACGACGTGCCCGAGACCGGAATGCAGACGCAGACCGAGGTCGGCTACGACACCGAAGAGTTCGCCGACGACGACCAGCCCAAGACGATCAGCCAGCAGGATGCCGAGAGCATCATTCGGCGGATCACGACCAAGCGGATCCTGCCGCCCGAGCAGCAGCAGGCCAAGCCGCTCAACCGTCCCCAGCCGCTGACGCCGGCGGGGGGTGGGCTGAAGATCTGGCCGATCCTGCTCGTGCTCGTGATCCTCAGCGGCGCTGGGGTCTACGTGTTCCGCAAGCAGATCGCCCGCCTGCACCCGGCGCTGGCCTTCCTAGACCCGCAGCCGGCCGTCGGTCCGATGAAGTCGACGCAGCCCAAGGTCGACCCCGAGCAGGTCAAGAAGGACAAGCTGCTCAAGATGGTCCTCATGAGCGAGGCCAAGGCCTTCGGCGTCGACATGAAGGAGCTGGAGAAGAAGAAGGACCCTGCTCCCGGCGCCAAGACCGGCGAGGGCCAGGCTCCCGCCAAGACCGAAGGAGGCAAGTAATGCGTTCGCTCTTCGTTTGCTGCGGCGCCCTGGCCGCCTTCGCGCTCAGCTCCTCGCTCGTGGCTCCCGCGGCCGCCGAGGCGGGGGTGATCGTGCTCAACAACGGCAACGTGATCACCGGTCGAATCCGCAAGGAAGAGGACACGGCTGAGTTCGTGACCATGCGCTGGCCCTACAAGCACCTGACCCATCGCGGTCACCAGAAGTACGAGCACGGCTCGGCGCCGCACAACATTCGCTGGCACCGGCGCAACACCGAGAAGCAGGACTACGACCAGCCGACGGACGAGTACTGGGAGAAGTACGAGGACATCGAGAAGTATCCGATCGACCCCAAGTTCATGGCTCTGCGCGAGCGCTGGCTGCTGAAGCGGAAGCGTCAGGAGGACAGCAACGAGGGGCTGGTCGTGATCGACGACCCGCTGACCAAGGGGCCTCGCCTGCACCCGATCCCCGTCGACGCTGGCACCTTCAAGGTCCAGAAGCCCGAGGGGTGGAGCTCGCTGGTCGAGGACAACATTTGGATCTTCCAGGCCAAGGAGGCGCGCGAGGGCTACCACCCGCGGATCCACGTCTTCGCTGGCCCGGCGGTGATCGGTCAGGCCGACGATCAGCTGCAGTGGTTCGAGAGCCGCATGAAGCGCGTGGCCGACGAGGGCGGCTTCGAGGTCAAGGACAAGGCGCACCTCAAGACCCGCCCGGGCGGCGGCTTCGACCAGGTGATGTCGACCCGCACGGTGGTGCGGAATCGACCGGTCATGGCCCTCCGCAAGGTGTTCTTCCGCAAGAAGCACACCTACTTCTTCACGGCCTACTGCCACGAGAGCGAGTTCCCCGAGCTGCGCGCGCTCTTCGAGCGCTGCATGGCCTCGATGCGAATCAACGAGGACGCCAAGCCGGCGAAGAAGCCTGCGGTGGCCAAGAAGCCCTAGGCGATCTTCCTGGGACGGACTCGAGCGGCGGCGGGAGATCCCGCCGCCGCTGTGCTTTTGGTTTTCTCCGAACGGGCGTGAATCGATGGTCGAAGGTCGCTGCGCGCCAGAGAAGGCCTGGTTATACTGCTCCACCTTGCGCGCGAGAGCGCGCTCTTCGTGAGGGATGCATGGAGGAGCCAACCGTCGACCAGGCCGCTGCGCAGGACGACTCCCCAGACGCTGATGGCGAGGGAGGGCAGGTTGCCGCCGCCCCCAAGCCGGGTGAGTCTTCTGGCTCGGACTCCGACGACACCGCGACCGAGGGCGAGCAGCCTGCGGCCGAGGGCGAGCAGGTGCCCGACGATCCAGCCGAGGTGTATCGAATTGCCCTCGCGCGCTACCTCGAGAACGACGCCGTCGGCGCCCTCGACATCGTCGCCAAGACCCTCGAGCGCGAGGGAATCGACGACAAGATCCGCGACAAGCTCGAGCGCCTACAGCGCCGGGCGCGCGGCCACATCAAGAAGGAGACCTCGCGGATCCAGCGCCTGAAGCGCGAAGAGGGCGGTGACGCAGCTGAGGCTGCTCCGGCGGAGACCTCCAGCGACGCCAGCGACGAGAGCGCCAGCGACGAGAGCGCCAGCGACGAGGCTGCCAGCGACGACGACGCGACGGACGAGGCTGCCAGCGACGAGGCTGCCAGCGACGACGACGCGACGGACGAGGCTGGCGACGGCGCCGCCGCGACGGACGAGGCTGCTAGCGACGACGACGCTGCGACGGACGAAGCAGTCAGCGACGAAGCCGCGACGGACGAAGTCAGCGACGACGCCGCGACGGACGAAGCCAGCGACGAGGGCAGCGACGACTCCGCCGACGAGGGCGGAGCCGACGAGGTCGCGACCATGGACGAGAGCGGCGAGCGCGCGGCGCCCGTCGACTCCTCCAGCGCGGTCGGCGCCCCGCTGGACCAGCGCCCGCGGCGTCGCCCCGACTCGCAGCGGGCTCCTGCGGTCCGGCCCGGAGGCCCTGGCGCGCCGCCGCGGCGCAAGCAGCAGCGTCCGACCGCTCAGCGTCCCCCGCGTCAGCGGCGCCCGGGCGCTCCCGCCCCCAGCGGTGGCGCTCCTGCGCTCGCGCGCGAGCTCGACCGCATGTCGGGGCAGATCGAGACCATGTCCAAGGCCATGCGGGGGGTGGAGAACCACACCCTCAAGGTCGCGGAGGCCTACCAGCGCCTCTCGGCCAGCGGGAAGCGCAAGGAGCAGGCCTACGACCAGCTCTACGAGGAGCTGCGCACCTACAAGGACAACTTCCTGCTCCAGGCCCAGAAGCCGCTCTTCAAGGACATCATCCTGCTCTTCGACGGAGTGCGCCGCACGATGCGCGCCTTCGAGGAGTCGGAGGAAGCTCCGACCAAGGAGAAGGTGGCCGAGAGCCTGCAGCACCTCCAGGACGAGATCCTCGAGGTGCTCTACCGACGAGACATCGAGTTGATCGAAGAGCACCCCGAGATGCTCGACATCGACTTCCAGAAGCCAATCCGACGAATCGAGACCGACGATCCGAGCGAGGACCGCAAGGTCGAACAAGTCCTCCGCGAGGGTTTCCGTATGAACGACGTGGTGCTGCGACCGCAGGAGGTCGTGGTAAAGCGTTGTCTCAAGGAAAGAGAGTCCTAGAGCATGTCCGACGACGCCAAGCGCAAGATCGCGGGGATCGACCTCGGCACCACCTATTCGGCGATCGCCCATTTCGACGAATACGGCAAGGTCGACATCATCCCCAACAGCGACAACGAGCGGATCACCCCCTCGGTCATCCTCTTCGAGGACGACGAGGTGATCGTGGGCAAGATCGCCAAGAACCAGGCGGTCAGTAACCCCGAGAACGTGGTCCAGTTCGTCAAGCGCCACGTGGGTGAGCCCGACTGGGTGCGCGTGATCGAGGGGCGGGAATACACCCCCGAGATCCTCTCGGCGATCATCCTCAAGCGGATCGTGTCCGACGCGGAGGACCAGCTCGGCGAGCCGATCTCCGACGTGGTGATCACCTGCCCCGCCTACTTCAACGACAACGAGCGCAAGGCGACCGGCGACGCCGGCAAGATCGCCGGCCTCAACGTGCTGGGCATCCTCAACGAGCCGACCGCTGCCGCGATCGCGTTCGGCATGAACAACCGCGACAACCGGGTCAAGGCGCTCGTCTACGACCTCGGCGGCGGCACCTTCGACGTCACGATCCTCGAGATCGACGGCAACAACGTGAAGGTCCTCGCGACGGACGGTGAGCGTCGTCTCGGCGGTAAGGACTGGGACGACATGCTGCTCAACCATGTCGCCGAGAAGTTCATGGACGAGCACGACATCGATCCTCGCGAGGATCCCGAGGCCTACCAGGACCTCGTGATCAAGGTCGAGGAGGCGAAGAAGTCGCTCTCCAAGAAGCCGCAGGCGAAGATCTTCGCGCAGTGCGGGGGCAAGAGCCTCAAGCTCGCGGTCACGCGCGACGAGTTCCAGGAGCTGACGCTCCCGCTGCTCGAGCAGACCGAGACCTACATGGACGTCGTGCTCAAGAAGGCCGACCTCGGCTGGAACGACCTCGACGTGATCGTGCCCGTCGGCGGCTCGACCCGCATGCCCGCCGTCAAGGAGATGCTCGAGCGCGTCACCGGCAAGAAGTGCGAGAAGGGGATCAACCCCGACGAGTGCGTCTCGATCGGCGCCGCCTACTGGGCCGCGATCCTGATGGTCCGCGAGGCCAAGCAGCTGCAGGAGAAGGTCACCGCGGGCACCGCGAGCGAGGAGGAGGCCGTCAAGGTCACCGAGGCGCAGGCGGCGGTCGAGGAGGCGGTCCCCGAGGATGTGGTCGGCCTGCTCGGCGGCGTGGTGGTGACCAACGTCAACAGCCACTCCCTGGGCATCGTGACCGTCCTGCGGGACGGCTCGCGCCGCAACCTGGTCATGATCGCTGAGCAGACTCCCCTGCCCGCCAAGGTGACGAAGGTCTTCGGCACGGCCATGGAGAACCAGGTCAGCGTCGAGATCAAGATCCTCGAGGGCGAGAGCGAGGACCCCGAGGAGTGCGTCGAGATCGGCACCTGCGTGATCTCGGACCTCCCGCCGAACCGCCCCAAGGGCTCCAAGGTCTCGGTGACCTACGAGTACACCGAGGACGGCCGGATCCACATCACGGCTCGTGACCACGAGACCAACAGCGAGGTCCGCACCGAGATCAAGCGCGAGGCCGAGGGTCTGTCGGAAGAGGAGATGGACCAGAAGGGCGAGGAGATCGCCCGCCTGCTCGAGGAGGGACCCGAGGCTGCCTACGCGGCGAGCGGTCAGGGCTACGACGACCCGGGTGGCTACGCCGACCAGGGCTACGACGACCCGGGTGGCTACGCCGACCAGGGCTACGACGAC
>MDTG01098510.1_pt1 | contig 23158 bp, 20 predicted proteins | sample 811421 | NCBI WGS metagenome assembly MDTG01 (sample SAMN05326645, study PRJNA326480) | marine metagenome | isolation source: seawater | place: Pacific Ocean: South East | collected 2011
ACCAGGGCGAGTAGGACGATGGAGGTCAGGCCCACCAACATTCCATAGAGACGGTGGGCGTGCTCGTAGAAGATCCCTCCCGTCATCTCGCTCAGCGGATACAGCAGCATGTTGTGGCCGAAGGAATTCGGCCAGTCCGGGACCGCCAGCCCCGCCTCCATGCTGGTGACCAGTCCGCCGGTGACGATCAGGACGAAGACGGTGGCTGCGGCCACGAGGGAGAAGAAACCGGTGGGGTCCAGCGAGCCGGTCCTTCGGGGGTTGAAACCGCGGCGACCGATGAAGGCGCCACCCGCACCAAGGCCGGCGGAGAGTACGAAGAGTCCCCCGATCCAAGCCAGCAGGCTTCCGTCGCCACTGCGGACGATGCTTCCCACCACGAGAAGATTGACCATGGCGGAGATGAGGCCTGTCCACATGCCAGCCGACACGGTCCCCAGAAATCGCCCCGCGGCGTATCCCCCGATGGCGATCACGATCAGTTCGAGTCCGAAGACGATCTCGCCCAGGATCAGGCCTGGATTCATGAAGGCCAGGTAGCCGAGGGCCCACATGATGGTCGTGGTCGCAAAACCGAATCCGAGGATCAGGCTGCGATTGGACCTTGATGGGGTGGCTTCGGGCATCAATGAGGTTTCCGGGGGACGAGTCCGGATGGATCTCGTCGGATGGATGGATTCGCAGTTTATCTGGAGTCGATTCGGTTTCGGCCTTTCCGGGCTCTCACTTCGGCCAATCGCGAGGGTGGACCTACACTACGCAGCCCATGGAAAGCGATCCCGCCAATTCCGAGACCGAGGTCGCCGATCCCGGCGTCCATGATCCCTCGATCCCGGGATTCAGGGCCATGGTGATCGATCTGACCAAGATGCGATTGAACATCCTGGTGCTGGTGACCACCGCGGTGGGCTACGCCCTCGGGCGGGTCGGCGAAACCGGCTTCGAGTGGTCTCGACTGGGGTTGACGCTTTTCGGCACCGGCCTGGCGGCAGCGAGTGCCGCGATCCTGAATCAGGTCTTCGAGCACGTTCGAGACGCCCGCATGCACCGAACCCGCGGACGCCCGGTCGCCAGCGGGCGATTCTCCCGAGGAATGACGTTCGTCGCCGGAGTCCTCAGCGCTTACGGGGGGTTCGCCTTCCTGACCACCATGGTCAACCCGCTGTCTGGTGGACTGGCCCTGGCGAATATCCTCGTCTACGTCCTGATCTACACGCCCTTGAAGCCCTTGTCGACGACCAACACCCTCCTGGGAGCGATCTGTGGCGCTATCCCACCCATGATCGGCTGGGCCGCAGCGTCGGGAGGTCTGGAGGCCGGAGCCTGGCTGATCGGAGCGGTTCTGTTCGTGTGGCAGCTGCCGCACTTCTTCGCTCTGGCCTGGCTCTATCGCGAGGATTACCGCCGCGGCGGCCACAAGATGCTTCCGGTTCTCGACCCGACCGGCCGAATCACCGGCCAGGTGATGACCACGACCGCGGCTCTCCTGGTTCCGACTGGATTCCTGTTCACGATGTACGGCGTCACGGGATGGTGGTCGGTCGCAGGCTCGGTGGTGCTCGGTGGGTGGTTCACCATTCGGTGCGCCCGCTTCTGGCGCAAGCCCGACGACACCACCGCTCGTTCAGCCTTCCTGGCCAGTCTGGGCTATCTGCCGCTCATGCTCGGGGTGATGGTGGCGGACCGCGGTCCGGTCTCCGCCGACGCCTGGCTGAGGGGGGGCAGGACCTCCGCGGTATCGGAGACCCGACTCGAGGCACCGCCGGCCGACGAATCGATCGAGGAGACACCATGAACGACGCGAACCCGGATCGGGTGACGGGGCGGGGTCCGTTGATCGCAGTGATTCTGCTCGGTCTCTTCGGAGGGGGTGCGGTCCTGGCGTGGGGAATCGCGGGGCTGTTGTTCGGGGGAGATCCGATCGGTGACGGGTTCGATCCGGACAGCTACGGCATCGATCTCTCCAACGCGATCGTGGAACGAGAGGGAATCACCGCCACCGGCAATCCCCGGGACTTCCTTCCCGCATACGAGGCCCCCGGCACCATCGCCGGTGCCGATGTCGCGGCCATGAACGCGGATAACTCCCGCAAGTGGCAGAAGGAGGTCGTCAGCGGTGACCGGGTGGTCGGATTCGAGATCAACGGGGAATCGAGGGCGTACCCGCTCTTCATCGTCGATGCCCACGAGGTCGTGATGGACGAGGTCGGAGGGGTTCCCATCGTGATCGCACGGTCGCCTCTTTCCGACGAGGTCATGGTCTTCGATCGCAGGCTTTCGGATGGGACCCTGATGACATTCGGCGTGAGCGGCCTGATCACGGATCTCGCCTTGCTCATGTACGACAAGGGTGACGTACCGGCGAGCCTCTGGTCGGCGCGCGACGGACGAGCCGTCGCGGGCCCGGCGGTCGGATCGAGATTGACGCCGATTCCCGGTGTATCCGTCGCCACCTGGCGGGACTGGCTGAGGCTGCATCCGGAATCGAGGGTGGCATTGCGGGACCCAGGTTCGATGAGGCGGTACCGGAGGATCGACTATCGCCGTTACCTCGATGGCGACGCGTGGTTCATCCCGCCCCGCCGCGAGGACACCGACGTGTCGGGTGATGCCCCTTCGAGCAGAGATCGTGTTCTTGGGATCCTTGATGCGGACGGGGATCTTCTGGGAGTGGTTCCACTGGAAGAACTGCATGCCGGAGCACGGTCGGGTCGAACCCGCATCCCGATGGGTGATCGCATGCTCGTCATCGAAGCCGATCCCGCCACTTCCACCGCGATGGTGATCGAAGATGGAGGCCTGGTCACCCGGTTCGGAATGTGGACGGCGGTCTGGGCCCCGGACCCCACAGCCGCGGAACAGGCTCTGGAACGAGGCAGGGTCGCGCTTCAGCGGGGCATTGCTACTCCGCCGGGCGGTTCGCCTTGAGAGTCTCTTCGAGGATGAGCACCGCATAGGCGGTGGCGAGGGGGCGCTTCGCTTCCTCCCAGCGATCGACTTCGTTGCGCCACGCCCCGGACTTCTCCTGTCGTTGCACCACGGAAGCGATGAGTTCGGCGCGCCAGTCGTGATCCACCCCGTCCGAGGTCCGGATCGTGTCGATGCCCGATGCCCTGAGGGCTCTCGCCATCGCATGCAGGTAGTAGTAGAGGCCCTGCTGTCCGAGCCCGGGGTTCTCCTCGAAGGTCCAGTGATCCCGAATCCATCCCAGGGCGGCTTCCACCCGTGGATCGTCGGCATCCAACCCCGCGAACAACAGGCTCTTGAAGCCGGCATAGGTCATCGACCCGTAGCTCCGGAGGCTTCGAGCGGCACCCTCGGGCATGGTTTCTCCATAGCGACCTTCGCCTGCGGTCTGGCTGCCGAAGGATTCACCACCGTTGGCCGGGGTGTAGACGAAACCGCCGTCATCAGATCCCTCCTGGGCCCACTCCGCGGGATTCGTCGCCTTCAGGTTCTGGCTGCGGCTGAGAAAGACGAGTGCCTTCTGCACGGCGGGTGAGTCGGGACTGACCCCGGCGTCGTACAACGCATCGAGCATCATCTGGGTGTTGGAGAGGTCGGGCCGTCCATGGCGGCCGTAGCCCGCCCCGCCGAACCAGTCTCGTTCCGGACCGATGCCTTCATCCTGGTCCCACTGCCCATCGGAAAGGTGATCGACCGCGGAGGCCAGGGTGGTGAGGTTGCCCGGATCCGAGTCCGAGCCGACCGCGGCGAGACCCATGGTGACGGCGCTGATCACGTAGTTCCCAAGACCCGTCGAATCAATGCCATCGAAACCTCTCGTCTCCATCTCGGAGCGGACGAACATCAGAGCCTGCTCCCGGGCCGATCGAAGCGAATCGGAGTCCGAATCCGCCTGGGCGAGTGCCTTCAGGGCCATGGCGGTCACCGCGATGGTGGCTGCGGCTTCCCGCGGAGGCTGGTCGGTCGCTTCGACGCGTTCCCCCTCCATCCATGCGCCCCGCGAGGACTGATTGGCGGCGAGCCAACGGAGACCGCGCGACAGGGCTTCATTTGCGATCGTCCAGTCCTCGAGGGAAAGATCGGTCTGGGCCCGCTCGAGGGCGATCCGGTGCACGGGTGGCGTCGGTGCGACCACCGCCTGCGGCACCTCCGGCCTGGTCAGCCGGGTGATCCGATCACCATCGACTCGGGAATCGAGGGGGCGTGCCGCAGGGCGTTCGATCAGGTCGCGAGTCTCCCTGGTCACCGGCAACTCCTTGCGAGGGGTTTCCAGCTGCGGGATGGCGAGGGCCTGACCCCAGCTGCATGCGCAGGCCATCGTGATGACGAGTCCGATTCCCCGAGCGGGACGAGAAGAGGTCGGCGAGATGATCATCGAGTGCGATTTCATGGGGGTAAGGCTAGTCTGAGCAGTGGACAGATGGGGAACTTCGGCTGGTTTTCCCACTTCAGAGAGCCCGAGGATCATGCCATGGATGAACGACTCGAAGACTCGACCCTTCCGGATTCGGAGTGGTGGCAGGCCTTCAGGGAAGCTTTGCTGGCAGGCGATCTCGCCGAAAAGGTTGGTCGCGTCGATCCTTCCGCCGCGGGGGATGCCCTGCGCGATGCCCTCGCTCGCTGGATGGGTTCCGCCGGCCCCGGTCGGGCCATCGAGGATCGAATCACCGACATCGAGTTTCGATTGAAGGCGATCGAGGCTTCACAGGAACGATCGGCGAGGAACGGGGCCGCTACGGATTGATCCGGACCGGCCTGGGGTCGGCCCGAATCAGCGGACCGTTCCGATCACGTACATGGTCTCGGCCCCCTCGGGGGTGATGAACTGGACCGGACAGATGAAGGGTCCCTCGACTCCCGGTCGGGGGGTGATGCTGCCGGTCACCCGTACTCGATCACCATCTCCACCCTTTCTCTGCAGCAGTCTCACAGCGAAGTCGGCGTTCGTGGATCGAAGTCCGGAGAGCGTACGGTTCTTGAACTGCTTCAGTTCGAGGGAGAAGTCGGCGGTCTCGCCGGGGGCGATCCTGCCGACGTTCGCGATGTAGCCGTCGAACTGGACCTTCACCTCGTATTCCGGGAATTGGTGGGGGAGTCGCGAGAACATGTGGCGGACCCGCATCTCGATCATCGGCGCATCGGGATGGTCGGTCTCGATGAGCATCCATTTCGGCATCGTCGCCTGCGTCATGGATTGCAGGTCGTACCCGATCGACTGCGAGGTCGAACCTTCACCCGTCCCACGGAGGTACGTCGGCCTGCCTCCGTTGAGGGAGAGCACGCGGAAGGGACGCCCGTCGGTGGCCGTGAGACGGATCTCCCCGGTCAGGCCCTGCGGCTTGAGGGCATCGATCCAGAGGGTGCCCGGGCCACCCGCGGATGACGAGGCGATCGCCTGGACCGCGTAGGCGGAGATCGCCCGCAACGTGAGTCGAGGGCCGATGCCTCCCGGCACCAGCACCGTGTTGACGGCGGCTTTCTTCTCTCCGGTGGTGCTCGGGACTTGAAGGGTCATGGGGATGCCCACTGCGCCACGGGGTGGGATCGTGGCTCCGTCGACGTTGACGGTCGTGCACTGGCAGGTCGGTACCGCGGCTTTGATGACGACCGGACTATCGGTGGGATTGACGAGCCTGATCTCCGTCCGAAGCTTCGACGACGGTCTCGCCACTCCGAAATCGACATCCGCCGGCTCTCCGTACACCTTGGTCGCCCCCGGTCGGATGTCCACGGAACCGGTGGGATAGATGACCGCTCCGCCGCCACCATCGTCCACGAGCGGCGACGCCGATCCCGCGGGTGCTTTGGATTCTGGGGTGTCGCCGTTTTCGCCGCATCCGGATGGGATGAGGAGAGCGACCGCCATGGCGACGAATGCTGCCGGGGTGGAAAGGTGGTTTCCGAGACGGGCTGGGGAGGAGGGCATCGATCGGCTCCGGGGGTTCATCGATTCCTCCACACGGTACGGGACTCGACGCGTGTCCCGTGGTGACTGCTTTAGACTTCCTGGCATGAAGGCGATCGCAGTCATGACCGGCGGAGCTCCCGTGGCTCCGAACATCCAGATCGTGGACCTCCCGACTCCGGAGCCTGGATCGGGAGAGGCCAGGATTCGGACCGAGGCCGCAGGTCTCAACCACCTGGATCTCTGGGTCGGGCAGGGTATTCCGGGGGTCGATAGACCATGGCCCAGGGTGACTGGCTGTGACGGAGTGGGAAGAATCGACCAGGTCGGCGCTGGAGTCGATCAGGCCTGGCTCGGCCGACGGGTGGTGATGAATGCGGCCGTTCCGGTCGCGGAGCAGGACATCCCCGGGGGCCGAACGGCGGGGGAGATCTTCCAGTTGATCGGTGAACACAGTCCCGGCACCATGGCGGAGGCCTTCATCGCTCCGGTCTCCAATCTCGTGGAGATCGCGGATCATCATGATGCGTGCCAGGCGGCGGGGTTCGGGTTGACTCATCTCACGGCATGGCGGATGTTGACCAGCCGGGCGAAAGCGAGGCCAGGCGAATGGGTCTTGATTCCAGGCGTGGGAGGGGGGGTGGCTCTGGCCGCGCTCGGAATCTGCCGAAGGCTGGGGTGTCGGACGGTGGTCACGAGCCGGCATCGCTGGAAGCTTGAAAAGGCTTCCGAGCTCGGGGCGGACGAGGTGATCCTCGACGAAGGACAGGATTGGAGCCGAGGGGTGCGAAGCATCACGTCGAGGCGAGGGGTCGATGTGTGCATCGAATCCGTGGGGCAGGCGATTCATGCTTCATGCATTCGTTCCCTGGCCAGGGGAGGACGGTTGGTGACCTGTGGCGCCACCACGGGCGGCGATGCGACCACCGATCTGACGCGAGTGTTCTGGAACCAGTTGTCGATTCTCGGTTCGACGATGGGATCCATGCGTGAGTTCGAAGAGATCATCGAACTCTTCGATCTGGGGCATCTCGAGACGGTCGTGGACAGCGTCTCCGCGCCACGCGACGCCGCTGCAGCCTGGACGAAACTCGAGGCGGGGGCTCAATTCGGGAATCTCATTGTGGACTGGCGTTCGGTCGGCGGCAAAGAGTAGTCCTATAAGAGCATTAGGTGCGAAGGCGACTTCAACGACGATGGTGTCGTGAATGGGGCCGACTTCGGCTCCATCCCTTCTGCCTGGGGCCCCTGTGGCGGCCGCCCCGGGGATCTGAATGGAGACGACGTGGACTGCGGTGCCGATGTCGGGCTCCTCTTGTCGGCCCGGGGCCCCTGCGTCCCCTGGTCGTCATCGAATGCTTATTCGGTCGTTATGACCGATTTGGGACCCCCGCATCCCCCAGCCGTACCGGCTGGAGGCTGTCCTTAACCCCTTTACTGTTGGATCTTCGGTTTTGGATTCGGATATTGGTGAACTTCGGGTTATTGTTGCAATCAGTTCCGCCGGTGTTTTCTGGCAGGATTTTGTGACGCCGGCGTTTTCCGGTGGTTTCAAGAAGTGCTTTCTCTTCAGATCAGGAGGATTTACGGATGCATTCCCAGTTCATCAGGACCTTTGCTGCTGTTGGCACTATCGGTCTTGTGGGCGCCGCTCAAGCCGGCGACACAACCCGATACGACGCGAGCTTCAGCGATATCGACATTTTCTTCTTCGACTACGCCGCCGACCCCGCCGGCCCCGCGGGAACCCAGACCTTCGCCGCCGAGGCTGGCCGCTACTTCGACAGCGCCGGATTCTCGAACGTGGACATCGACGTCTGCTGGAACACCGGATCCAGCTTCTCCGGCTGGGCTTCCGAAGTGATCTTCGCGTGGACCGCTACCGGCACCGCCGGTGATCAGTGGCTCGCGGTCGGACCCTTCGCCGCCGACAACACCGGCTCCGACGTCGAAGGCGCCTGCGCCAACCGCCAGGCTCTTCCCGAGACCGCCGTGGCAGTCGATCCCTTCACCTTCGCGGTCGACGCGACCGGCGAAGTGAAGCTCGCGATGTCCGCCACCTGGAACGACCAGACCGGCCTGCGACACTCGGAAGTCAACACCGCTGACTTCTACTTCGTGCTTGCCGGCGAAGCCAACCCCGCCTGTGATGGTGCCTCCGGTGCCTGTGGCGAGGCCAATGGAACCCCTGGTTGCGACGATAGCGCCTGTTGCTCCCTGACCTGTGACGCGGACCAGGGCGGTGACGCGTTCTGCTGCGACAGCAGCTGGGACAGCACCTGCGCCGAACTCGCCATCGCGCTCTGCAACATCTATCAGTACTCCTGCGACGCTCCGGCGTACGCCAACGACTGTGCCACCGACCCCACCGTGGTCAGCAACGGTGGTTCCTACGCGTTCGACACCACGGCCGCCAACTACGATGGGCCCACCATCAGTTGTGCCGCCGACGGTGGCCCCAACGTCTGGTACCTCATCGAGAACACCGCGGGCAGCGACCAGGCTCTCACGGCGACGACCTGCGATGCGGCTGACTACGACACCGCCCTGACTCTCTTCGACATGGGCAACGTCGGCGATCCCATCGACACCGGCTTCACCGGCGGCGAGGCCGCCTGCAATGATGACGGTGGCGGCTGCACCGGTTACACCTCGACCCTCGTGGCCACCATGGAAGTTGGGAAGCAGTACCTCCTCAGCGTCTCCGGCTATCAGGGTTCGGTCGGTACCGGCACGGTGACGATCAGCTGGGAAGATCCTGCTCCGCAGATCGATCCCATGACTTGCGACACCCCCGGACCCGACACGGTCAGCCAGACCGTCGCTGGTGCGGCCATCCAGGACAACGGCGTCGCTTGTGCCGCCGGTGGCATCACGGTCGAGAACGGCTTCGCTCGTCTCTACACCGCTGCCGACCTCGGTGAAGGTTTCACCCTCGACTGCGTCAACTTCGGAGTTGCCAACAGCGGCAGCTACGTCGAAGGCCGGGTCAACGTCTACCGATCCGCCAGCGGCAACGTCGCTCCGTTCGCCGACCTCGCACTGGTCGGCTCGGTTCCCTACGGTTGCTACGGCACGGCCGGTGCCGAAACTGACACCGCCGTCTTCGACGGTGGCCTGGAACTCGACCTCACCGGTGGAGCCGCGATCATCGTCGAGCTCGAGATCGATCCCTCGGCCGACGGCTTCGCCGCGATGGCCGGTGGTACTTCCGCCGACGTCACCAGTGGCACGACCTACATCCGGTCGGGTAGCTGCGGAATCGTCGACTTCACTCCCTACGCCGACATCGGCTTCGATGTGGAGTGGTTCGTCGACCTCAACGGCACCTCCGGTGGCGGTGGTGGTGGACCCGTCTGTGATGGCGACTTCAACGACGACGGCGTCGTGAACGGTGCCGACTTCGGCTCCATTCTCGCGGCCTGGGGTCCCTGCCCCGGTTGCCCCGAGGATCTCAACGGAGACGGAATCGTCGGCGGTGCCGACGTCGGCCTCCTCCTGTCGGTCTGGGGCGCCTGCCCCTGATCGCCTCCTGAGATCTGTCCGGTCGATCCGACCGGTCACATGCATCCAAACGCCCCCCGGTCATTCGTGGCCGGGGGGTGTCTTCATTGATCTTGGACCGGTTTCGAGGGACGAACTTCGATCCCGCTCTCCGGTAGAATGCGACGCTTCTCGAATCCCTTGCCAACCCGCCTCCCGACTGAAATCCCGAGATCGATCCTCCCAACAACCTCACGACCCCCGACGCATATGGTCGTCAGGAGCACTAGGGACTCCGGGCACGGGACGAGCCTTCAACGTCATGACCCGATCCCGTATCCCGGGGTTGGAATCCGGAAACGACCCCAGACATGCAGAGAATCCTGGTTATCACATCCATCGGGTTCCTCGGCCTCATCATCACGCTGGCGATCGTCGGCGGCCGCATGCGGTTCTCCGCCACAGGTGAGAACGGTCGGGACGTTCGAGTGGAATCGGTGCAACGGCAGGAGTTGATCGAAAGGGTCTCCGCTCCCGGAGAGATCGAGCCCAACGTCAAGGTCGACGTGTCCGCAGAAGTATCCGCCCGGATCCTCGAGCTTCCCTTTCGAGAAGGTGAGATCGTCCGGAAGGGCGACCTCATCATCAGGTTGAGTGCCGAGGACATCGAGGCTCGCCTGGAGAGTGCGAAGGCCCGTCGGGATGCAGAGCGATATCGACTGCAAAGCGAGCAATCCCGTCTCGCCGGGCCCGTGGCCTCCCTGGCCAACGCCGAGGATGCGTTGCAAAGGCAGAAGTCCCTCTTCGAGACGGGGGACGTGAGCAGACAGTTGCTGGATGACGCCCGGAGCCGGGTTCTGGAACTGGCGGCTCAGGTCGAGGCGGGACGGCTGGCGATCTCGGTGATCGAAAGTTCGCTCGCCGCTTCCGACGCCGACGTCGATCAGGCCGAGGAATTGCTGGAGAAGACGGTGATGACCTCGCCGATCGACGGGGTGATCACGGTCCTCAACGCGGAAGTGGGAGAGCTGGTCGTGGTGGGCACCATGAACAACGCCGGCACCATCATCATGACCATTGCGGACCTCTCGCGGATGCGATTGGATGCGAGGGTCGCGGAAAGCGACGTGGCCCGGATCGCCACGTCCCAGCCCGCGGAGATACGGATCAACGCCTACCCCGAAGACGTCTTCACCGGAACCGTGGATCGAATCGCCCTCCAGCGTTCCCTGGATCGGGATGGTTCGGGTTTCTTCAAGACCGAGGTCCAGATCGAACTGGAGGGCCGCAGGCTCTTTTCGGGACTGGCCGCCAACGTCGACATCGAGATCGCAAGGCATCAGGGGCTGGTGGTTCCCAGTCAGGCGGTGGTGGACCGGAAGGTCGACGAACTCTCCAGCCGGGTCCGTGAGCATCCGCTGGTCGACCTCACCAGGGTCACGGTGCCGGTGGTCTACGTGATGAAGGATGGCAAGGCGGTGTGCCACCCGGTGGAGATCGGGCCGAGCAGTCTCTCAGAGACGATCATCTCCAAGGGACTCACACCGGAAAGTGTGGTGATCGTGGGTCCCTACAAGGCCCTGGAGGCGCTCGAGGACGGCGATGCGGTCCGGAAGGGCGACGGCGGTTTCCGGAGTGACGATGAAGACCCCGGTTTCTCGTTCTCCTTCTGAAATCCGAACCAACGTCCCGCGACTCGAGTCATTCATGCTCATATCCCTCCAAGACATCACCAAGATCTACCGCGTGGGATCGGACATCGTCCATGCCCTGCGGGGTGTCGACCTGCAGATCGGGGAGAACGAGCTCGTCGCGATCATGGGATCTTCAGGATCGGGCAAGAGCACGCTGATGAACGTCCTGGGGTGCCTGGACCGGCCGACCGATGGAACCTATCACCTCAAGGATCGTCGCACGGATCGAATGGGAGCCGTGGAGCTGGCTCGGGTTCGCAACGAGTTGATCGGATTCGTCTTCCAGTCCTTCGAGCTGCTTCACCGATCCACGGCCCTGGCCAACGTCGAACTTCCGAGTCTGTACGCGAGGGGGGAGCGGCGTCGCGATCGCCGGGGCAGGGCTCGGGACGTCCTGGAAAGAGTCGGGCTCGGGGACCGCATGGATCACCGACCCAACCAGCTCTCCGGCGGCCAGAAGCAGAGGGTCGCGATCGCCAGGGCGTTGTTGAATCGTCCCGCGATCCTGCTGGCCGACGAACCCACCGGCAATCTCGACTCCGCGACCACCGCGGACATTCTGCGACTGTTCCGGGATCTCCACCGTGCCGGGCAGACGGTGATCATCGTCACCCACGAGGACGAGGTCGCGGTGCACTGCGATCGCGTGATCCGTCTGCATGACGGCCGGATCGCCAGCGATCTCCCGATCGCGGAGGATCCGGCGGGCCGCCTGCTCGAGAGGCCGGAACCGGTCCGGGAGGTGGATCGATGATCTCTCCCACGTTCTGGTGGCGGGCGATCGCCCTCGCGCTTTCCCAGATTCGAGCGAACATCGGCCGCAGCCTGCTGACGGCGTTGGGGATCATCGTGGGCGTCGCGAGCGTCACCACGGTGATCGCGGCCCTCGGTGGTCTCAAGGATCGGGTCCTGACCGAGTTCGAGACCTTCGGCGCCAACCGTCTCCTGATCTTTCCCGATCGTCCCGACGGCTACCCACGGAATCTTTACCCCTGGAAGGACGTGCGTCTGAAGATCGAGGAGATCGATGCGATCGCGATGCACTGCCCGTCCATTCGCGTCGTCACCCCGATCACTTCTCTGAACACCAGCGTCCAATCTGGACAGCGGATACTGGAGGGTGTCACGGTCACTGGAATCCGTCCCGCCTGGCACGAGACGGAGAACCGATCGATCCTGGAGGGTCGCCGGTTCAATTCGATCGACGAGGAGGACGCCCGGCAGGTCTGCCTGCTCAACGAGGATGCGATCCGCGAACTCGGACTGCCCGCCAATCCCATCGACGAGCACGTGATCATCGGAAGCCGACGCTATCTCGTGGTGGGGACGGTGGAGACCATCCAGTCGATGATGCTGGGAATCAACACCTCGAGCGCCGAGGTGTTCATCCCCTTCGCGATGGCAGCACGTTTGAAGAACGAAAAATTCTTCTTCCGGGCCACCGCCATGATCCGGTCACCGGAACTCGCGGCCGAAGCCCAGAGCGAGGTCCGTTTCGTGCTTCGCAAGATGCGGGGACTCGAGGGTGACGAACCCGACACGTTCGAGGTCGCGGCCATCGATCAGTTCATCGACCAGTTCAAGGCCCTGGCCGCCGGCATCACCGCGATTGCGGGTGGCATCGTCGGGGTGAGCCTCTTGGTGGGGGGGATCGGGATCATGAACATCATGCTCGTGTCGGTGAGCGAGCGAACCCGGGAGATCGGGCTTCGAAAAGCGGTGGGAGCGACCCCGTCCGCGATCCTGGTGCAGTTTCTCCTCGAGGCGGTGGTCCTCTGCCTGGTGGGGGGGGCGGTGGGGGTCCTGATCGGTGAAGCCTTCGCTATCGGTCTGACCTTCATTCCCGACGCGGGCCTTGAAAACGCCCGGGTCCCGTTGTGGGCGGTCGTCATGAGTTTCTCCTTCAGCGCCGCGGTCGGACTGGTCTTCGGAATGTTTCCGGCGATCAAGGCTTCCCGACTCGATCCCATCGAGGCTTTGAGGCACGAATGAATCAATTCGCTTCCACATCCAACGTCCGACGTGCGGCTCTGGTGATCACGTCGATCGGCCTGCAGTCCTGTGGTTCGACGGGCATCTTCGACAACGAGACCCACTCATGGCGGCCGGACTCCCAGCGGATGGATCGCATCGACCCCGTCGACCTCCTGGCTCGAAGTGGGAACCCTCCCGAAGCACCAGAGACGGCGATGGAACGGATGCTGGCCCGCGAGCTCCCGGTGGAGGAGCCCGAAGAGGTCCGAGCCCTGGATCTGGCGGAGGTTCGACGCTCCGTGCTCCGGAACAATCTCGAACTCAAGGCGGAACTGGTTTCGCCCGACGTGGCTGGAGCGAATCTCTCCTCGGAGGAGGCGAAGTTCGAAGCGACCTTTTTCGCGGGATACACCCGCAACGACCAGTCGGTGCTGACCGATCTTGAACAGGGCGAACCCACGAACTCCGACGAATTCCTGGCGGGCCTGCGATTGCCGCTGGCCACGGGAGGAGACCTGAGCATCGACACTCTCGCGACGCGAAGCGATCTCGGTACTTCGCTTGCAGGAAGCTCCCTGGACCCCTGGGAATCGAACGTACGGTTCTCCATCGCCCAGCCACTGCTGCGTGGAGCGGGCCTGAAGACCAGCACCGCTTCGATCCGTATCGCAGAGTGGAATCTGGACCTCGCCGATGCGCGTCTCAAGCTGGCGGCTACCCGGATCCTCGCCGATGCCGACCGCGCCTACTGGAACCTGTACGCGGCATGGCGTGAACTTGAGGTGCGCAAGCAGCAATACGGACTGGCGATCGCCCAGATGGACCGGGCGGAACGTCGACTGAAAGCGGGTGACGCCCCGGAAGTTGATGTCATTCGCGCACGGTCGGGTGCGGGTTCGACCCTGGAATCGATCATTCGGGCCGACGCGAATCTGCGGATCCGGCAGCGTGACGTGAAGAGGATCATGAATGACACCCTGATCCCGATCGGTGGCGAGACCGCGTTGAGACCCGCGACCGATCCGAATCCAATGCGCATCGATCTCGACGGGGAGGCTCTCGCCGCGGAAGCGGTGGCGAACCGAATGGAGATGCTCGAATTGGAAGTCCAGCTCGCGATCGACTCGATGAACATCGATCTTCGTCGCAACGAGGCGTTGCCGGTGTTCGGCCTCGACTACCGGTATTCGATCCAGGGCGATGATGAAGGATTCGGTTCCGCCTATTCCTCCCTCGGCGACTTCGATTCCCACCGCATCGGAATCAGTGGGGAGATTCCGATCGGCAACCAGGTTCGTGAGAACCGGCTTGCTGCCGCAGTGCTGGAGAGGGTTCGCCGACTTGCGACGCGTGAATCGAGGGTTATGGCCATTCGTGGAGAGGTCCTTGACGCCCTTGATCGTCTGCGCCAGGCCTGGCAGTCGATCCTCGCGTCGAGACTGGAGACGATTCTCGCCGCACGCGTCGTGGCCGGAGAGGAAAGACAGTTCGAGGTCGGTCTGCGAACCTCCACCGAGGTCCTGGATGCCCAGGGCCGACTGGCCGATGCCCAGAGTCGCGAGGTCCGGGCCCTCGCGGACTACCAGATCTCCCTCGTGGACATCGCATTCGCCACCGGGACTCTTTTCGGGCAGGCCAAGGTCGACTTCGTCGTCGAAGGGGGACGGTCGGCCATCGAGTTCGACTCCGACGATCCGCCAGCAGGCGTCCCCGGAGCGAACTCTCCCGAGTGAGATCCTCGTGATGGGTCTTCATCCAGGGTCCCGAGTCTGGATGATCTCGCCGTCGATCACCTCCACCGCCCGGGTTGCGAGGGTGCGGAGTGAATCTGGAATCGAGTGGTCTCCCTCCAGATCCCGGATCGCCTTCTCGGCCCGCTGCGGCCTCTGTGTCGTGATCCAGGTTCGATGTCTGGCCACGCCTGCCGCGATGGTCGCGGCGTAGTAACGAGCGGCGAGACTGCGGTCGCCGCTCGTCTCCGCGCCGATTCTGAGGCTCTTGAAGCCGCTCTTGAGCAGTTCAAGTCGATCGAGATCTACGCCCGGATCCGGATCGTTTCTGCAGATCGCCTGCGCAGCGTTCTCGCACTCGGGATCGAGTTCGATCGCGATCCAGTCGATCGTGCTTCGACTCGGATCCGCCCCGAGGGCGAGGGTCCAACGAAGCGAATCCGAGAGCGGATCGATCCCGCGTGCTGACTGTGGATCCTCGATCGGTCTTCCGTTCATCTTGGTTTCACCTCAAGCATGTTCAAAAGATCCTGGATCTCGTTCGAGACCTCGCCGGGATCCTCGACGGTCTGGGACACCTCTTCGATGATGGCTCTTCCTAGGGCGCGTTTTCCAACCACCAGGATCGCGGCTGCCTTGGGGACGTCCCGCAGGGAGAGTTCCTCGACCAGCGCGAGATAGGGGACGGGGCTACTTCCATCCACCAGGGGTTGAACGAGTCTTGCTTCCAGGATCCGCCACTCCACCGTTCGGCCGGAGGCCTCGAATTCATGGCGAACCCGTCCAATTGCGGAGCGAATCACGGTCGCCACCCAGTGCCGGGTGAATGCCGTTTCGGGATCGTCGGAGGATCGTGATACCGGCAGGTCCCCTTCGAGGAATGAATCGACCCTGGCGTCGATCGGACGACGTTTGGCGGCGTTCAGGCGGCGATTCCGATCCCGCAGATAGTTGGCGAGGGATCTCGATAGAAGCCCCCGAAAACGACCGCGATCGGGATCCGCGGTGGCAAGCATGTTTCGTTCCAAGATCACGTCGGCCACGAAGCCTTGGATCGCATCATGGGCATCGGGTTCGGAGAGGCCCACGGCACGGGCCTTTGCCAGCATCGCTCCCCAGTAGCGCCTCACCAGCTTGTCGAGGGATGCCTGACGGGTGGGGGAGTCGGATCGGGCGGAATCGAGCACCATGGACCAATCGGTCAACGACGCTCCGGGAGAATTTCGAGATGACGTTGGGCGTGTCATGCGGATCTGCCGTGAAGCGTACGTCATTGAGTCGTGAATTCGAGAGGCACCACCGAAAACCATGCTCTCGATAGAAGAATGCTTCGTCCGAGGGAAGCTTTCGAGGGATCATGACGGATCCAGGTCGATCGTCCCGCTTCCATCATCCGCCTGCCTGGAAAGCGGGTCCGGATCCCATCTTCACCACCAGTGGTTCGCCGTCATCGGGGTTTTCGATCGTGATCGCGTGGATCCGTTCGTCATTCATCGAGTTTTTGGTCCGATCCACGCGGGTCAACCGGGCGTCGACCACCACGCCCCCGGAGAGGGGGGACTTACGAACGAGGCGATGGCGAGGGATCACCATCCAAGCGATGGGCGGCCAGCAGGCCGACTTCGCCGAAGAACAGGCCTTGCTGCGAACCTCCGGCGAGGAGACCGACCCCACGCGGAGCATCACCAGCGAGAGAACGAGCACCAATACGAGGGGGGGGGAGGTTCGGGCCTCCCCAGACACGACGGGCGATGGGGCCTGGGATCTCCCGGCGGGGAGGAAGAACTCTCGATCCTGGACAGCATCTCTCCGGTGATCCCGTGCTTGACGACCTCTCGGCCGATGATGCCGCCACTCTCTTCATGGTTCCGCACGGCTTTCTGGGCCTGCGAGCCTTCGACCGCATCGGCGGGACGGCGCCTGATTTCGGGATCGTCGATGATCGGTCCGCGGGCAATCAGGCCGTCGGCGAGCGGTCGGTCGGTATCAGCCCCTGCAGTCGGTGGTCACGAACCCTTCAGCGTTCGAAGTTTCCACGGCCACCCGAGGTTCCAGCGACGCATCACCGCGATGCCAGCATCCATCTTCTCGTGTTGCGCAGGTGCAGAACTTCGGTGGTGAGAAGGCTGTCGATGGCGTTCCGGTTCATCAGGAAGCGAACCGAATCGGGATTGGCGGTCATGATCGAATACCGCTCGGAGAGCCGGGGATCGCCCTCGATCTCGATCTTGGGGATGCCGACCGGGGATCCCATTCCCCCGGGAATCCCCGCGGAAACTCCGGAGCGGGTTTGGATCTCGAGATCGGGAAGCGTGGTCCCGGTTCGGTGCAGGAACACGGCGGTGTGGTGGACCTTGCAACCGTGAACGTCATCATCGGAGTGCTGTCACTCGACGTTTACCAGGATGTCGCAGCCCAGTCCGTGACGTCGGAGCCGACCGGATCCGATTCGCAGACTTGCGTCATCGAAGTGACTCTGGAACTCTCCCGGTGCCTATTCGGGAATCCCTTCCCGCGGTAGACCATCGAGGTCCGTCTGCTTGTCTCCCGTGGAAAAGCCAGAGTCCGTTGCTCTATGTGCGGAGTGCATTGAATGGAGCCGGGGGGATTCGAACCCCCGTGCCAAGACGTGCTCAACGTCGCCTCTACGCGTGTAGTCCGCCCTTGATCTCGTCCCGGACCCGGAGGGTGGACAACCCAAGCCAGGGACAAGGCATGCGAAGTTCTCGATCCTCCGAGGCATGCCAGCCCATTGGATCCAGCCCGATAGTCAGTGGAACCTCACCCCATCGGGCGTCAGGCGAGGTTCCATCACGGCGATCAGGCCGCGAGAGAGTACTGCGTGTTGGCAGATATAAAAGTTGCATCCTTTTTACGTGGCAGGGATGCTCCACGACGCGCCACGACGAAAAGTCATCGTCCGGTCGATACCAGTCGGCCCCGATTGTGAGAGAGCAGTGACCCTTGTGGGGCCGTTGGTCATTCTACCATCCGGGAGCCAGAGACCGCCCGTCAACATCCACTTCCCTGCAATCGACCGCGATACCCTGATGGCATGCCTTCCGTCCCTCGAAAGATCCTCTTCGTCTGTCTGGGCAACATCTGTCGTTCTCCGGCCGCGGAAGCGGTGTTTCGGACCCTGGTTGCGAACAGGGGACTCGATGCGGTCTTCGAGATCGACAGCGTGGGCACCGGTGGCTGGCACGAGGGGGAAAGAGCAGATCCGAGGAGTCGGGCCGAAGGAGAGCGTCGTGGGCATGACGTCGACTCGCGGTCTCGGCAGGTGGTGGCATCGGATCTCGATCACTTCGAGTTCATCATCTGCATGGATCGGGCGAATCACGAAGCAATGACCGATCTCGGTGCGGAGGAGGGAAAGCTCCACCTTCTTCTGGAGTGGCATCCATCGCCGGACATCGACGAAGTGCCCGACCCCTACTACGGCGGTGAGGATGGGTTCGTGCGGATGTACGAACTCATCGAGGTGGCGTGCGGGAAGCTCCTGGAGGAGATGCTGGTGGAGGAGGAGTCTTGACCGACGAGCGTGGCGGACCTGCGATCCCCCTCATGCTCGTCGAGGCCGGGATCGACTCCCGCGTGGTCGGATCCACCTGCTGCGGCGGTGGTTCCGTCGCCGATGTGCGAAGGATTCGGTTGGCGGATGGTAGAAGCATCATCGTGAAGATCTCCGCCCGTTCGAATGCGGGTTCGACCCATCTGGAATCCCGCGCTCACGAGGAGGCGGCGGGCCTGGCCGCGATCGCTGCGACCGGAACCGTGCCGGTACCCGAGGTCATCGGGATCGGGACCTCACCCGACGATGTGATGCTGGTCATCGAGGACATGGGCGATCCGATTCGTCCATCGGAATCGGAATGGATCGAATTTGGAAGCCGCCTCGCCGATCTTCATGCCTGCAGAGATGATGAACGGTTCGGTTTCCGGCACGACAATCACCTCGGTGACACGTCCCAGGACAACTCCGTGGGCGACGAACCCTCTAGCTGGCCGATCTTCCTGTCCACGAGACGTCTCGGCCCCATGCGGCGGCGGCTCGATGACGCCGGTCGACTGGATACCCTCGACCGGGATCTCCTCGAACGCCTCGAACAGGAACTCCCCCGGATGCTGCCCGCCGGAATCCGTCCGGGACTCCTTCATGGGGATCTCTGGTCCGGCAACGTCCACGCCACGGTGGCGCGGGGAATCACGGTCATCGATCCGGCGGTCTTCCACGGCGACCCGCTCTTCGAGTTGGGCATGATGCGTCTCTTCGGTGGATTTCCATCCGGGTGCGAATCCGCCTATTTCGACCGTCTGGTCGAGATCGAAGGCCCCGACGTCCTGGATGCCTCGGAGGTGAGAATCGAGCTGGGCCGTCTTCATCACCTGATGAATCACTGGCTTCAGTTCGGCGCGGGTTACGGTCATGCGACACGCCGGGTGGCATCGAGTCTGCTTGCGATGGTCGCAAGGAGTGGGGGCGTGGGATGAAGCATGATCGACCGAGCGATACCGCGAGGTTCGTGCTCAATGGAATCTACTGGGCATCACGAAACCCGCATCTGCGCAGCGAGGTTCCAGGGGGGCTCGCGCGATACACCGCGGAGATGGTTCGTTGCCTGGAGTGGCCGGGAAGATCAAACGGCTCCTGGCTCCAACGACGGTCGCTGCTCTGGAAGGCGGGGCTGATGCAGGCGGTCTCGATCCCGGGGATCTATCTGCATCAGATGCTGAGAAAGAGATTCATCGAATCGATCTCGCGTTCCGATGTCCTGGACTCGGTCTCCCAGGTGGTGGTGTTCGGAGCGGGATACGACACCCTGAGCCTTCGGATCGCATCGAGTCACCCGGGCATGACCGTCATTGAAGTCGACCATCCCGCGACCCAGGCGTCCAAGATCGCCGCGGTCAAAAGATTCGACATGTCGACCGGGCGCTGCGTCTTCGTGGAATCGGACATCGAGCAAGACGGCATCACGGATCCCCTTGGAAACACTCCGGAATACGACCCGTCGGCCTCGACCCTGTTCATTGCGGAGGGTCTGACCATGTACCTCGGCGAATCGCGGGTCAAGGATCTTCTCCGGTTCGTGGGCGAAGGGCCTGGTAAATCGAGGATCCTGTTCACCTACATGGAAGAGACGTCACCCGGGCGCTGGGACTTCGCCGAACAGCGATCGATCGCCACGAGGTGGCTTTCGTTCCGGAATGAACGATTCACCTGGGGGACGAGTCCCGAAAAAATCCGGGGATTCGCCGCGGGTTGCGGTCTCGAGATCATCGCCCATCGAACCGCCGAGGACCTGCGGAGTAAATTATTGCGGGAGAACAACCGAGACGCCCGTCTTGCGCACGGAGAGAACATCGTGCTCGCAGCTCCCGCGTCCTAGGTTGATCCGGTTCATGGTCATTCAGGGGATTCGATTCTCATGCCGGAAGTCAACGATGCCCAATCGCGATTGAATCCCACCCGGGTCAAGAGGATCATCGCCCCGAGTTCGGAAGAAGAGGTCCGGCAGATGATCCTGGCGTCGGCGGAGTCCGGGGATTCGATCTCCGTCGCCGGAGGCCGGCATTCGATGGGCGGGCAGCAGTTCGGAGCCGACACCGTTCATCTCGACATGCGTGGGATGGGAGAGGTGGTTCATTTCGATCGGGAGAACGGCCTGATCGAGGTCGAGAGCGGAATCATGTGGCCGAAATTGATCGGCTATCTGCACGCCGTTCAGGACGGGGAGGGGACGATCTGGGCGGTTCGGCAGAAGCAGACCGGGATCGACCATGTGTCCATCGGAGGTTCGCTCGCATCCAACATCCATGGTCGTGGCCTCCAGTTTCCGCCCTTCATCTCCGACATCGAATCCTTCCGGATCATCGGTGCCGACGGTCGTGCCAGGACCTGCAGTCGGTCGGAGAACCGCGATCTCTTCGGGATGGCGATCGGTGGCTACGGCCTGTTCGGAGTGGTGACTCATGTCACCATCCGGCTGGTGCCGCGATGCAAGGTGAAGAGGATGGTGGAGGTCATCGCGGTCCGTAATCTGATGCCTCGGATAGATGCGGCCATTGCAGATGGCTTCATCTTCGGGGACTGCCAGTATTCGATCGACCTCCACGGCGACGAAGAGTTCCACCCCGGGGTCTTCTCGTGCTATCGGCCCGTCGCCGACGACACGCCGGTCCCGGAGGAGACCCGTCACATGTCGCCTTCCGACTGGGCGGATCTCTATCGGCTCGCCAGAACCGACAAGGAGAAGGCCTTCGCGAAGTACGAGCAGTTCTATCTGGGCACTTCAGGCCAGGTCTATTGGTCGGATGCCCACCAGCTTTCCAACGTGTTCGAGGGCTACGACGCGGTGGTCTCGACCGATCAGGGAACGGAGATGATCACCGAGGTCTACGTGGATCGGGATTCCTTGACCCCGTTCCTGACCGCGGTTCGGCGCGACTTCATCAAGCACGAGGTGGACATGACCTACGGGACGATCCGTTTCATCGAACCGGATGAGGAAAGCTTCATGCCCTGGGCCACGCAGAGGAGCGTGTGCATCGTCTGCAATCTCCACGTCACGCACACCCCGGAAGGCATCCAGAGGGCTCGTATGGACTTTCGTAGGATCATCGATCGGGTGATCGAGTACGGGGGGCGGTTCTTCCTCACCTACCACCCGTGGGCCACCCGGGAGCAGGTCGAGGCCTGCTATCCGAGGTTCCCGGAGTTCCTGGACGCCAAGTTGCGGCACGATCCCGATCGCCGATTCCAGAGCGACTGGTACCGGCACTATGCCGGACTCTTCGGCAAGTCCTGAATCATGGCCGGTCAGCCGTTCTTCGCGGCGAATTCGTTCATGAACGAGGCGAGTCTCTTGCAGCCGGCAGGGGGAAAGGCGTTGTAGATCGAGGCTCGGATGCCACCCACGGAACGGTGACCCTTGAGTCCGCTCATGCCTGCGGCGCCGGCCTCTCCGACGAACTTCTTCTCGAGATCCTCGTCGGGAAGCCTGAACGTGACGTTCATCTCGGAACGATTCTCCGTCACGGCATGACCGCGGTAGAAACCGCCACTACCGTCGATCGCGTCGTAGAGGGTCTTCGCCTTGGCCGCATTGCGGACCGCCATGCCCTCCAGTCCGCCCATCTCCAGAATCCATTCGAAGACGAGGCCCATGCAGTACACGCCGAAGACGGGAGGCGTGTTCAGTCGTGACCCCTGGGCCACCTGCTTGCGATAGTCGAGGAGATCGATGGTCTCCCTGCAGGATCGCTCCAGCATGTCCTTTCGGATGATCACGAGGGCGACGCCCGAAGGTCCGAGGTTCTTCTGGGCCCCCGCGTACACGATGGCGTGATCGCAGTGGGTCCACGGTCGCCCGAACATCTCGCTGCTAGCGTCGCACACCAGAGGCGCATCGGAGATCGGAGGTGACGCGTACCGGGTGCCGTAGATCGTATTGTTCGAGCAGTAGTGGAAGTAGGCGGCGCCGGGCGTGGTTGCCAGCTCCTGTGGCGATGGACAGTGGTCGTATCCACAGGCGGATCCGTCGAACGCGACATTGACGTTTCCGAATTTGCGGGCCTCCTTGATCGCCTTGGTGGTCCAGGTCCCGGTATCGGGATAGTCGGCGATCCCGTCCTCGGGCAGGAAGTTCATCGGAATCATTCCGAACTGCATCGAGGCCCCGCCCTGCAGGAACAGGATCTCATGGTCGTCGCCGAGTCCCGCGATCCGACGGCATCGATCGGTCGCCTCGTCGAACACCCGGTCGATCACCGTTCCGCGGTGGCTGTGCTCCAGCACGCCGATCCCGGATCCATCGATGTTCCAGACGTCCTCGCGAATCCTTTCCAGGACCGGCTCGGGCATGACGGCGGGGCCGGCGGAGAAATTGAGGATGCGGTCGATCGAGGTGGCCGTCATGGCTTGCTCCGGGTCGGAATGGTGATCAGTGAACGGTGAGGTCGATGCTCAGGACGTTGGGGCGTGAAGAGATCTCCCTGACGAGTTCGTCAGCGGGAACCGCGGAGACCCTGATCCGGACTGAGGCGGCTTCGCCCCCGGTGAAGATCACATTCTCCATGTCCTCGATGTTGAGATCCCCCCGACTCATCACTTCGCAGATCGCGGCGAGAACGCCTGGTCGGTTGAGATGCCGGACGGTGACCGTCGCGGCTCCCGTTCCCGAGGAAAGGTTGATGCAGTTCGGGACCCGGCCCTTCTCGAGGTGATCCCGCACGATGCGAACCGTCTCCGCGGCGATGGCGGCCTGGGCCTGGTCGGTGGATGCTCCCACGTGATGGGTGCCGTAGACCCCGGGAAGGGTCACCACATCCGGATGGAATTCGCCGGTCCCGGATCCGGGTTCGTTCTCGAATACGTCGAGCCCCGCCCGCAGTCCCGCTGC
>MDTG01357277.1_pt1 | contig 23157 bp, 22 predicted proteins | sample 811421 | NCBI WGS metagenome assembly MDTG01 (sample SAMN05326645, study PRJNA326480) | marine metagenome | isolation source: seawater | place: Pacific Ocean: South East | collected 2011
AAAAATTTCTTGCTATAGGTATCTCTTCTTTTCTATTCCAAACTTGTTGCCTTAATGCGTAACCAGGTCGATTTAGATTGTACCAAGAAGCAAGAAAACTTACACTAAAATCTTTAGTAATACCATCAAAAGATGGACTATTATCTTCATATCTACCTAATCCATCAGGGTGTTTTATGTTTCCTCTATTTAACCAAGTGCTACCATACGGAAACTTTTTGGCATTCTCACAGAAAACAATAATTTCATCATCGGTTCCTAAAATAAGATCATACTTTTTATGATTATCAATGACCTCACTTATGGTAGATCGATTGGGTGACATCATAGATTCATTTGACAACACAAGAACTTTGACAGCATTCGGATTATCGAATGACTCCATACGAGTAAAATGTATTTCCACCGGAAATGGAAATGTTAATTCATCAGAAAAAAGATAATCACCGTTCTTTATTGTAGGTTTATAGGATTTTGTTTGCAAGTTCATCATCAGCCATTTCTAAAGATCGTACTGTCTCTAAATTATTTTGAATATAAGGTTTCATAGATTCATATAAGTCCGCACTCAAAGAGTCTATATCAAAATTATCATCTAATGATATAATTCCACGATCATCAAATCGATGTCCAATGTTCGTTGCACCCCAGTAAATGGGAACCGTTCCTACCGCAAAACAATCTGTCACCTTTTCTGTATAATAATTTGGAACAGATTCGTTCTCCATTACTACCGAGAACATATATGGACATATAGCAGATCGTTTATCATTCCATTTCAAATTTAAATCATCAGAAATACCTATTCGGGGAGAGTCACATGCACCCCCAAATAAATCTAATTTATTTTTAAACTTAGAAGCAATTTCATGCCTATATTGATGTCCGGGACATGCCAATTTAGGAGAAGCAACCATAGAACATAATTTTATTTTGTCGTGCATTCCCCATGACTCTACAGGAATCCACGGAAAATTACTACCAGTTGAATTATAAATGAAACGATCATCAAGACCTAACAATTTTTGATTATTAGTAAATATAGCCTCGAACTCACCTTCTTCTATAATAACTTCATAGAAGTCCTCCAGTGATTGTGCAAGTTGAGGAACTATTGCTGATGACTCACACACCCATCCATATCTCTTCTGATCAAATCTCTTATCTATTTTGTTTGCATATAGAATAGAGTTATCGATCAAGATTTGAATATCTTGATGTTCATTTGACCATTCAAATGTTTTTGGTTTTAAATTTGAATTAGAAGATTGATCTGGATTGAATCCAGCACCCACACACTGTAGTTTTTTCATAGTATTCCCACTGTTTGTATTGCTAAAAGGTTACCATCTATACCCATTTTCTTTAAAACTTCTATCTTATCAGGAACGTCCGACATTCCCATCTCAATTACTGTATATTCATTCACATCCTGCGGCCATACACAGTATGTTGGTGGGAATACGCCATACTTCACCATTTCCTGGCAAGAACCAAATATTCCAAATAAAACTTCGTGATCAAAGTTTACATCCATATCCAATAAAACCTGTTCCGATCGATTTATCCATTCGTCCAAGAAAAATAAAGCCCCATCCGTATAATTAAAATACAAAGGAGAGGCCTTCATTCCTCTGAGATCAGGAGATGAGGATGAAAAAGCAACATCAACATGTTCCGGAACCATATCAAATGCCTGTGGATATTGCCTAAAAACTGTATCAACATCAGTCCACACCAGTGGTTGTTTGAGTTCTTCCAGTTTATCTTTAATAAACTTTGGTTTCGATAAACAATTATTTCTATAGGAACCCAGAGATTCCTTTTCCTCTAGGTGTAAGTCTAGAGAAAAACGGGAAGACATTTCCCGAAGTCTATCCGCACACTTTGTGTAGTATTTATCCTCATTTACATCAGAATAAAAAGAAATCACTTTTGTCATTATAAATTACTTTCCAATATGGTATTTAGGTATCAGTTCCCAATCCTTTTTATCTTTATGGGGGATTATTTTAATCTGTCCCATACTAGCAATTGGATCTTTGATTTTTTCGGGATTTAAGATTTCACAGAGTTCCCATTCATCTACCAGTTTGGCTATTAAATTCCTACGTCCAACATCCGATTCCGATATATCACTTTCCAATCCATCCAGAATGAATAGTTCCTTGAAATGCATAATGGCATATCTTCCACGTTTATGAAGAATATGACATGATTGGAATAATTTATTTTCTTTTCTGGAGGAGACACCCATTCGAGTTAATGTCTCCTTAACCATTAAAAAATCATCTTCTTCTTCCAGTCGAACTTCAATACCCAGTCCGTTAAAGACATCCTCAGTTTCCATAAATCACCTCACTAAGAGTACATTTTACAAATATTTATGTTTTCTGTACATTTAGGTCCTTTAGATGGCTGATATACTCATCGGACAGTAGAGGTAGTATGTTTTTTGCTTTTGGAGCAGAACATTTAAATTCATCCATTACCAACTGAAGGTCATCAGTTATCTCATTTTTAATCCATTTACTGAATCTCTTTCTCTTTCTGATGGTTTCCATGTAGTAATCATATTGCATTTTACCACTAAGATCAGAATGCATATTCATCTGATTTGCATGTAAAATTGTGTCCGTAAAATAGGACAAACACCTGTTTATGACATAAGGAAGATAGTTTTTTTCTGCTAATTCTGGATCATTGAGAAATATATTATTCTTCTCATAATTGATTGAGTTTAGATACTCAGTCAGTTTCATCAGATTTTCCAACCACTGCTATAATATTAGATCGTCTAATAACATCGAAATCGCTATGCACTCCAATACGATCGGCTGCATTATAAAGAATAATATCACCAACAGAATAATCAATATGATTGGATATTTTTCCATCCACTCCGGGAACTCCGGGGCCCATACTAATAATCTTTGCCTCTGCAAAGGTGGTATCTAGAACTTGGCTGGTTTTAAAAATAATACCAGAATCCGTAGTTCTCTCTTCTTCATAATCAATTTTTTCTACCAACAGGAAGTCTCCCTGCGCCATAAAATTTTTCATTTAAATTCACACTCCATCATAAGTTCCACGATACACGCGGTAAGGTTAATTTCTTGATCTGCAACGAATGCAGACTTGTATTGATACTCGGCAATAATAAGAATTGCTTGAGGAATTGAAGACGGCTTCATATGTTCATTCAATCCATCATAAATCTTACGAAAAAGTTCCGTCTGCGAATTATCTATGTTTTCTGCGACCCATTTTCTACAGGAAGCAAAGTCTCGATTCTTCATGGCAGATACAAGATCCTTTACTTGCAACTCCCCTATGGAAGAAAGAATACCAACATCAATAAGACCAGATACAGAATATCTCTGGAGTTCATTAAGAATCCTTCGAATATCTGGGAAGTATTTCGTAATTAGACTAACAAGAACAGACTTCTCATACGGTATTTTCTCCGTGCTTAAAATCTCTTCTAGTCTCGAAAGGATTTGAATTGCAATTCCAGGCTTCTCTTTTGCTGGAATTTTAAACTCAATATTAGTACATCTGGAATGAATAGGAGATATAATCCTATTCTTATAGTTACATGTAATTATAAATCTACAGTTCTTAGAGAACTCTTCAATTGCACCACGAAGTGCTGGTTGAATACTTTGTGCATTACTATAATCAAATTCGTCTAGAATAACAATTTTACTTCCACCATTCAGCGAGACAGTGCTTGCAAACTGACGAATCTTTGTTCGAAGAGTGTCAATGTTACCCTCCTCTGAACAGTTTATGAGTATATAATCTGCATTTAACTCATTACAAACTGCACGAGCAACTGTAGTCTTGCCAACTCCTGCTCCACCGTAAAGTAGTAAATTTTGAGACTGGCCAGACTTAATAATCCCAGACAAAGTATCCTTCAAACTTTGCGGAAGTATACAATCTTCAATTGTCTTTGGTCGATATTTTTCGACAAACAATCCATGATCAATCATTTAATATAATCACCCATCAAATTTGCTAGAGGTTTCTAGTGCAATCCAGTAAGTAAGATCAAAATCACTATGAGTAAACTTACTGATAACAGTTTCAGTAAAATCTACCGTATAATTTCCGGGAAACAGACGCAAAAGATTGATCTTAAAATCAAACTGATATGAGGCATCAACTGTGTTTTCTCCCAGAGAGATCGAATAATGATTACTAGTAGGATCATTCACATCATGAACAATACCAAGTATCTCCGAACCGTCATCACTCGGACAAATTCTTAGGTCCTGAACCTGTAGAACAGAAGAAGCCTTTGTTAGTTCGTTAAACATAAAATTTGTCATGTCAATTGTCAACGCAGTATCTGGCATATTTACCTGTTTAGTCGGAACCGTAAGTAAAGATGGTTCACAATAATGATACTTTACCGAACTCTTCTTCCCGTCACCAATCAGCACATACTTATCATCGAAAGTAAATTCTGGAGAATCAAACATCGAAACCACAGATAAAAACTTACTAAGATCCCAAATACCAAACTTAGTAGAAAACTCTTCATCAACTACTGCTCTAGCCATAACATTTTTAGTGGGGGTAATAGTTTCAATAACATTGCCCTCCTGTACTAAAATGTTAGAATTTAAACTAGAAAAATTCTTAAGTACCGCAAGTGTTTCCTTGCTGAGTTTTGTTGCTTCACTTACCATCAAAATTGATCCTCCATTTTTTCCATATAATCATCATAATCCATATTACCCTTTTTAATATTTTTTAGGTAACTCTTATCTTTTTTTCGAGAGGCTTTTTTATATGATCGTTCTTTTCTTTTACGGTAAGCCTCCGACTCATCTGTTTTATTATTACTTCTTTTCATTTTTCAGAAATCTCCAAGATTCTCTATAAGATTTTTAAGTCTATTGTCTATCATATAGTTAAGAATTTTGGATCTGTCTCCGTGAGAATTATTTTCGTATTGGTTAATAATTTCTTTCTGTATTGTATCAGGTACAGAATCCAAGTCAATTAATTTTTCATTCCTATCCCAGCCCGCCGAGCAATATTCTGGAGGTGATCCAGTTGTGTTATACGTTTCTAAAATATCAGAAATAACGGCTTTAGTTAATCTTTTTTGTCTTTTAGTTTTTACTACAAATGTATCATCATCTGACATGATATTTGGGATACCATCAGAGGTATCCCCCCTAATAATATGATCAACTAGAAAAAAATCAGGATCATCACATATGAGATAATCTTTCTTGATACAGGAATATTGCCTAACATTTTCAAATTTTTGTAGTTGTTTGAAGTCTTTATCATTAGAAAGAATTATAATTTTCTCTTTTGAATGATACTCTTTACAAATAACCGCGATGATGTCGTCAGCCTCTGCTCTGTCAACTTTAATATTCTTGTACGGGAAATTGTGTTGTATTTCTGTACGAATTTCATGGAGAGCATCATATATACTCTTCCAATCAACATCAGATTCATCTTGCTTCGTCTTCCTATTTTGCTTATAGTAAGAAAATAGGTCTTTTCTCCAACAATTGCTGGAGTCATGGCAGATTACAAGTTCTCCATACTCGTCTTTGAACATGGATCTATACATTCTGTATGTGTTGAGAACCATATGCCTTAGCATATTTTCATCAATAGTATCCACCTGTTTCATAGTCTGAAAAATATTGGCAAGAAGTATTTGATTATTATCAAGAAGTATCAAAGTTTAATCCAAAAATAAAAAAAAAGTTACTAAAATTCAATCCAAAACATGACACCGTTTGTCTGCTTTACTCTAGTATACAATACACCAGCGGTTGGGTCCAACCATTTATCACCTTCTTCTGAAAATTTAGGTGCGGTTTCTGATCTATAACATTTTGTCATGGAACTTAATCTATACCAAAGTTCAGTGTTGACTAGTGGTGGTGGCAGTTTACCGGACTGCAAAGCCAAAAATGAACTTCCATTATATTCAACAAGATCCCCATAGTCATAATGATCACCCTTTTGATATTCTCTGCGAATAACAAATGAATCAATATTCTCGTTCATGGACTCACCCGCAATATAATCGTTTCATCGTTTGTTCTTCCAACTGCCGGAATTGACTTAGATTTTAAAGAATCAATCTGCCTTTTTGCAGAGAGGGGAGTGCCGTTTACTATTGCAGAGAGGATTTGTTTGTTGTTTCGTATGGCTTTCATGACTGAAGTTTCTGTATTAAAGTTCTTGATCGTTGTGCCTGATACGGTGAATCCCTCTTCACTCTCAAGAAAAACAATTCTATTGTTTTTCTTATGATATAGAATACAACACTTCGCACCAACTATATTTATTGGATCGACAGACTTAATATTTAACTTACTGTCTTCCTTCATAAACTTCAAATTTTTAATCAGTTTAGAAGGATTAATTTTCTTTTTTCTTCGTGTAATCTTACTATTTTTCTCTAGAACATCCACCAATAAAGTGAGATACTCATCGATTTTGATAAGTTTAGTGGTAGACAGAAAAGACCATGCCTCGGAGCATTGAGGATCTGTTCCCCTAATAGCACAACGAATCTCATCTTGATTGCGAGAAAATATCTCCAACAATTCTTTTTGAGTTTTCTTCGGAGTCTTGTATGAATCTATAATATTAGAGAATCGAGGCTTTCTACTAGATTCATTATTTTGTATCTTGGTTAGATACTCATCAAACATTGACTCTAAACGATATCCTAGTTCTTCGCTGCTATTCATTGTGGTTTCCAAAAAACATAAACTGGTTCATATTTTAAATGTTTTCCATTCACTTTACAATAATTCTTACAAAGAGGCTTTCCATCTTCCCCTACTCTATTTTGTCCGGGCATTCCTTCTAATGCCATTTTCAATTTATATTTATACTCCAAGCCCATTTCTTCGAGGATTTTTTGTGAATCCTCTTCTAGTGGAAGATAATCTCCCTTTACCAGAATGTCTGCTATGTTCCATAGCAGGTATCTTCCCGGCCTCAACCACTCCGCACAGGTCTCCAGCGTAGGACGCAGGAACCCGTCTCTCCACGATTCATAAGTAGAACCATACTTCTTGTATGACTGGTTCTCATCTTCGCTATACGCTTCTCTATTGAAGTATGGCGGAGAGGTGAATATTAGATCCACCTTTCCTCTATGTCTCTGGAAATCAGGATCATTACGAACCTCTTCTGATCCTAGTTGATATACTTCGTATTCATTTGTGTCGGAGAAGAAAGAATTGGATCTTGTGGTTTTGGTGTTGTAAAAATCCGCAACCATAGAGTATTTAGAAGTCCCATCATCAAAGAAATTATCAGGATTGGGATCAGTGCCAATGTAACGAATATGGCGATCGTCACGGACAGACATAGCGCCAAGGATACGGCCACCCCAACCAGAACTCGGATCATAGATTCGCAAATCTGTTTTGTCGGAGATGTGTTCAGTAAATCTTTCATATAAGTATTTAGCCGTCATGGGAGGAAAATTAACTGCTGGTTGAATATATCCAATTCTAAAAGCCTTAAAGCAAGCAGGGAACAGTTTCTTTCCCTTTGTGTAGAGGCGAATAGAATACACACGATCATCGGGCATATTCTCGATATCGAATGTAGAATGATGACGATACTGTAACCAACCACAATCCTTAAATTTCTGAACTTGATCCTTTGTCAGTTGTAGAATTTCTGATTGTTCCAGTTGAAAGTAACCAGAATTGAGTCCGTCACGAAGTTTCACCTGCTCCAATATAAAGTCGTGATCTCCGAATAGAGAGGGCTGTTCGAAAAACACACGAATCCATTCTTCACCAGAGTCCACAGATACGACTGAATACTTTTTACTGTTCTTGATAGCAGATAGTGCGTAGTTGTAAAAAGAATCCCGTCTGAAGTGTCTGAGGGAACCCTTGTACACCTGATCGAGTCTATCGGGATCTGCAATCAAATCGTAGATAGAGTACCCATTATCTTTATCGGTATAATTAATCCGAGTCCTGAACATATTCTCAAAGAATTGATCAACCTCAGAACCGCCACGAGACTTATTGATAATCACATCTTTCGGCGTGTCACTCAATTCGTCATCGTGTTCAAATTCATGAACTGGATAGGTTTCTAGTTTGTTCCAGTTTTCAATAATCTTGGACTCTGGTTTGCCAGTTCGAGGAGGGCAGTCATAGGTGTCCCAAGAGTGCCTCAGTACATCTCGCATTTTGCCAACCCACACTCGAAACTCATCGGGTGTCATTTCGAGTAGATCCTCGAAACAGACATTCACCTCGTGATTAATTACATAATCATTTCGTTGGTACGGGACAGTCATGCGGTAATTATATCACACATAAAAAATATGTCAAGAAGAATTAGGTAATGGTTATTCGTATTGTCCGTCCAACAGACATATCTTCTAATATGGCATGTAGATCGTCGGCTTTGAATGCACTACTTGTCTTTACATCTGGATCGGCGCTGGCCAAATACTTCCATATAACAATAAAACTAGATCCTCCTGTCAACTGTGTGGCACTTGCCGCAAAGAAATCTTTCGTTATACCATTAATATCTAGTGTAACCTTTCCACCATTATTTTTGAAATTTTCTGCATCCTCCGGGGAACCAAATGCAATCCTTAACGCACTCGTATTGAAATCATTCCAAAATGTTTCTGAACCGGGCCCTAGTTGGATGTACGCTCCTCCGGTGTAGATATCGTATGGATAATTATCAAAAGCACACCCATCTGTGCTTGATGTTATCCATCTATATCCTTCACCACCGAATAAATCGCCCTGATCATAGAAACCCGACTCACAAACACTCGGGAATAGATCTTTACATGGGACATTAGGACAACTCCAATTGACACACTGCTCGGTTATTTCACTGCAAACTTTACCTAAAGGACACTCAATTTCACCACATAACTCACCGCTACCTTCCGGGACACCTAATTTACTTTTACAACTAGACCAATCTAACCAGTTCTCATTAGTCTCGTCTATACACGGAGTCGCCTGGCCAATTTGCGGACAAGAGGGATATTCCTTTCGGAGAACAGTGGACATTTCCTCGGCGGCATCCGAGGAGATAGAACCAACCAAATTACTAATTGTGCAAAGACTCTCGGCAATAGAAACGCATTGGGAGTCCCATCGAGGAGTACAGTCTTGACCAAGGGGACATTCCGGCTGCTCTACACAACACGAGGGCCTCACATTACAAACTGCCTGTTCACATAGAGCAGCCAGATTAAGAGATTCACCTTGAGGATGATTAGTTGATGTTCCGAAACTATGCAAATCTCCTCCACAACCCGGATTATCGTTTTCTTTGAAACATGAACATATACAATTAACATCACAGTACTCAGGTTCATCTACGACGAATCCCGAAGCATCTGTACGTATTTCTCTATAATCACATGGACTTGTATAGTCCAATGCTCCCCCATTAAGTTTACTGACACCATTGCACATCCGTGGATTACTTAAAGGATTTGATGCTATATCCCAACAACTAGCGGAACCAAATCCTGAGTTAGATCTACCACAGTACGAATCTTTTGGTTCTGGTGGTGCAGGACAACATTTTGCTTCGTTTATATCAGAGGGAACACTACCGTTATCGCACTGATTCTGGCTCGGACATGATGTACCAATTCCTTGGAACTGTGGAAATGATTGAGGGGAACACGGGGAACCGGGCCCCGGAGCACAATCTTCCGGAGCGATATCATTATGACACGAGCCATTTAAATCGGTAGGACCACAACAACAAGCACCTGTCTCCACACACCCACAGACTGGTCCGGCATTAGGACAAGCATCATCACAAACATTCGCATCGTCATAATAACTCGTCCAAGTTCCCGTGCAATTAGCGAAAAGAACAAAGTCATCACATACGCCATCCACACAACATTTTCCGGGGATCTCATCACAGCAAGGAGCAAGACCCATATCGGTGTCATTATGATCGTCCGGAGCAGATGAACAAACACTACAATCATTAATATCATCATTCCATTCTCCACCGAGAGTGGTAATACAGGTTTCCTCATCCTGTATACTACAGTCGCTATACGTTACTCCCCACGGCTGACCGTCACTCAATATTCCTATTGGAAGGAAACCACCCTGAACACAACACCTTCCTACGGCAGTACCACAGAATGTATCATCCGGTCCCTGAATGGATCCTATATTATAAATTTTGGTAATTTCTGCTCCACCGGGAATGGTATACCCACCCGATGTATCATTTTTAAGAGTTACTTGCAATCCAATACCACAATTTTCAATCACTCCATCAGATGAAATTGTATAGAAATTGTCGTCTGATATGATATTACCGTCTTTGTCCGTCCATTTGTAACTATCAGTGGCACGTGGTTGTCCTAGTTGCGGAAGGGGATCCTTCAAATTACCCGGATACAAAAAGAGATCTCCATAATTTAAAACAATCGGTGGATCGATAGCGGGACCGGAAGGAAAGAATTTAAAGTCCGGATAAAGAGTGTTTATGTCATCCGGAAAAACAGGAGGAATTCCGTGAATATAATCATTCGTAGCGTGAAAATTAATATTATCAGATAACGACTCTACTGGTTGATCCTTGTCATCCAATAACTCAGAATCAGCGGTAACTTCAAAATTCAGTTCAAATCCAGGCAAGGCGCTTGCGGGGAGACTCTCAGTTGTCACTGGTACTGTAAGTGTTTTTGTATCTCCACCAGAAAAATCGTATGTAAAATCAGAGAGTGGATCTGTTAGGTAAAAACGATAAGAAACATTTTTCACATTCTTTTCAGTTGTAGAAACCGTGACTACTGATCCAATCCCAATAGGATTTGTAGAAGGATCATATAGATTACCATCGACAGTGAAAGAATCTATTGATAATACAGGAACACCAAAGGGACAACAATCAGATGGATCATCTGCGGGATTTTCATTCGGATCAGTGCAGTCAGGACAAGTCGGAGAGGAAGCATCATGATGATCGGGGCAGTCTGTTTCGAATTGATTAGGAATACAAATACCATTGTCGCAACACCTACCAAATGCAGGCTCTTTATCATCGCAGCAACTCTCACTGTTATCCCCACTTCCACAATTTGGGCATGATTCTCCAATTGTAAAAGTTTTAGTTCCTTCTAACGCATCATTAAGGGATGCAAGAGTGTCACAATCGTCACTAGTCACATTCTCTTCACAGAAACCCAAACGGAAACCTACAGTTTCATTGTCTTCAGCATTAGCAGTTTTAAAGCAGCATCTACCAAGAGTAGGGCAGCAATTTGGATTGTTCGAAGCGGTATCTGGATCACTACAAGTCAACACAAGACCGGAATCAGCAGATGATTGATTTGGATTATTTTGGGTCCATTCTTTATTTTCATATCCTTCATCAATCCTCCTTTGCTCACAATCTGCCTCAGTTATATCATAAGTAATGTCTCTTAAATCTCCACTGCTTCTCAAACAACATCGTCCTAAAGGATCACAACAGTCGTCGCCGTTTTCCTCTGGGACTTCACAATTTGGACAAGTACCAGCGTTTAAAAATTCTCCAACTTCAGGACTCGCTCCAGAATCACGGGCAGCAATACAATCCTCCAAGGTGAAGTTAATTTCACATACTCGATCTCCAGCAGAATCAATATAACAACAACGACCAGTCTGCACATCACAACATCTATCCTCAATTTCTCCTGTAACTGGATCCACGGCAGAGAAACAACCGGGATCACATTCTCCACCAAGAGTCCATAAAGGCTCACCAGTTAGACTTCCTTCTGGAGCAGAAACTTCATCATAGGATTGGGCACAAATACCAAAGTCAGGATTAACTCTATTACACTCAGCATAAGTTAAGTCATCTACACAATTGCCCATGTTATTTGTTTTTGTACAACAACACTTTCCTGTTTTTATCTGTGGACAACAACAAGTTTCGAAAGTTGGATTATTTGGATCACACCCATCAGGATTATCTCCGCACGAAGTAGGACACGATGAAGCATCCCCTTGATAATATCCTCCGAGATTTGCACATTCCAAAGGAGTTTGCTGGTCACATTTATTTCCTACGATTCCCTCTGCTGGAATGTCGTTATCAGGATCAGGTCTACAGCAAGCACCTCTAACCGTACCACAGTTTTCATTAGGAGTCGGATTGAATACATCACCTATCTTGTAGCGTTTAGATAGTGTTACGGTAGAAGGAGCATTCTCGGTAAAATTACTAAATGTCAAATTAACCCACAATTCACACCCGTCTATAGCCTCGTTGGGTATTGTATAAATCGCCGGCGTCCCGGCCCCAGAGGCAAGTACATCTTCATTCAATTGTTGAAATTCCCATGCAATAGAAATCTCAGGATCTACTTCTGGTTTGCTTATCGAGAGTCCAACAAGATCGCCTGGATTCAATGAACCGGAGCCGTTATCCCACATCGCACCCGGAATGACTATGATTGTAGCAGGTATATCGTCCGGCATACCAAAAGACTCGCCATCAATAAACCTCGAAGCGAAAGCGGTAGATGTCTCTCCGTCAGCATCATCAGCAGAAACCGTACATTTCAGTTCTTTTCCTGCATCGGAAAGAGAGCCGGCCGTAAAGTAAGGAATCTGATACTCATTGGATAAAGTGTCCTGACGTAATTCACCATCAACTTCAAACTTATATAAAGGCTGGGTGGCATTATTGTTAACATCAACATCAATCGTCAGTGTCTCTCCAACTTTTGGAGGATCCGAATCAAAAGTAAAATCTCCTATGACAACATTTGCATTACAACAGTCCGGATCATTTTCTGTTTCACAGTCCGGACACACTAACCCGTTTCCGAACGTCTGGTTAGATTGTTGACAATCATCATACCATACATTATCTTCACAACTATTCACACCACCATTTTCTGCACAACATCTCCCCTTACTAGTATCACAGCAATAATCATTGGTATCATTGTCTCCGGGACAACCAGCACCAAAGCGATCGCCGGGACAGGCAAGATTACCACCCGGAGTCCACGCAGAAAACGGAATAGAGGCTGTAGGAATTTGCTGTAAACATTCAAATTCAGTAATCGCTTCTACACAATTACCCTCAGAGAACTGACCAGTAGCATCAGAAACTTTCCAACAACACCTACCAAGAGGAGCACAGCAATTTGGATTTGCCGAAGCGGTATCTGGATCACTGCAATCTAGTTCAAGACCGGAATCAGCAGATGATTGATTTGGATTATTTTGGGTCCATTCTTTATTTTCCCATCCTTCATCAATCTTCTTTTGCTCACAATTTGCCTCAGTTATATCGTAAGTAATATCTCGTAAGTCGCCACTTCTTAAACAACAGCGTCCTAGAGGATCGCAACAAGGAAGGCCTGAATTTAAGGTTGGATCTGAACAATCAACACAAGTTCCATCTGGAGTCCATTGGAAATTAGTAGGATCACTTTCCTGAAATTGAGGACAGTCAAATGATTCTAGACCAGATTCACAATAAGCACCAACGGGTCTCCCATTTTCATTCTCCAAAACTACCTCACAGCACCTACCAGTTAATGGAGCGCAGCAGGGGGGATTTGGTGTCCCCACAACACATTCTGGACATTCCTCCCCATACGTCCAAGTTATCTGACCAAGACTGTCGGTGGATCCACAATTTGCAAATCTAGGATCCGTGGTAACACACTCTTCGGCAGTCACATCAGGAATACACAATCCAGTGTTATCAGTTTGAATGCAACAGCACCTACCAGTTCCAATTTCATCACAACATGGAGTTCCCACATTTCCATCACCGCATAACGGACACGGTGTGTTGGCAGTCCATTTACCTTGAGGTGTTAGTGCTAAACAATCTGCTTCTGTTTCCTGTGTACAGGATCCAAGGGTTATTCCAGTATTAGGATCAAACCCACCAGTTACACAACAGGAACCCAAAGCAGCACCACATGGATTACCGGCCACAGGATCCTGAACACCCGCAAGTTCCTGATCAAAAGTTCTAGTGATAAATCCGTCACTTGTGCCGGGAATGTTGGGATTTTCGTTACTAACACTTATACTATTTAAAACAATTTTACAGTTAGAACCTGATTCATCAGAACCAACCACATGTAAAACTGAGGATCCGGTGTATACATTTCCATTAATTATGGTTTCAATCGAGTTAACATCTGGATCACCGGAAGAAGTTAATAGTGAATTATATACTACTCCAACTAGATCACCGGGATTAACAATTCCCCCAATAGGGGGTGCAATATCAGCAAAGGTAGTAATATCCGTTGGTATTTCTGGAATAGTACCATAAACTACCCCCATTTCAATGGTTGTACTAACCGAACCTGCAACATTGGACGCAGTAACTATACAGGTTAGTACCTTTCCCGGAATCCCATCTCCCTCAACTATAGAATATGGGTTTCCACTATATTCAGAAACCCCATCTAAAAAATATTCATATGATATAGACTGAACCTCACCGGAGGTCACTACAACGGCTTCAACGGTAGATTCTGATACAGGAGGATTTAATGCTCCTCCAGCACCCGTTTCGTCGGGTGTTCCCACTGATCCATTCACTAAAAATTCAGAAGATACTATTGAAGGAGGATCTGTAGGATCGCAAATAAATACCATATCATGCTCCGACGTTCCAAAAAAGTGCGCCTGGAGATGCATAATTTAGCATAAATTCCCAAGCCTTTGCATCATATGTAGGTGCAGATGGAAATGGAGGCTTTACTTTTGTTTCTTTGTTGAATGGTATTTCGCATCTATACGTTTTTGCTCGTCCATAGTCGCCACTATGTCCCACACAGACGCAGTGAAAGGAGGCATTTGGCCACGCGAGTTGTAGTCCCCGCGTGAGTGTTCCTGATGATCCGACAGTCCAGACTTCATTTGGAGTAAAAGGTTGATTGCGAGCCACACGAATGATGCTAGATAGAACAGTATCATCATCAAATCCGATAGGCAAAAGTCTACGAGTTTTTGGATCTTCTTGGACATAATCTCTTGCTCTCTTTTCTGTTACAGATAGCATTCCATTCGGAACCCATCGCATATCAACCCCCGTATTTATGGCTTCAATTTGATATGGATGCCTTTTTTCTACAGCACGATCTGCCATAAAAACAACTGCCGACTTATCATATTTCTCACATAAGTGACCCAATGATATTTGAGCATATCCAGTTGCAGGTGAACTTCCGTATACCCACTCCTTTATATTATCATCAGCACGAATTAAATAATCCGCAAATCTTATCTTGGAGCCTCCACCCAGAAGATCATCACGAACAACCAGAAACCCGTCGTGCTCCTCTACGACGGGTTCTGGATTTGGATCTTCCCAATCTCCAATAAGAGAGAGGTAGTCATCTGATGTCATTTCAAATAAACTCACTTAACCGGAACCAACTTAGAGAAATTCTTTATCTTCTTTACTTGATATGCCTTTGTAAATTTATCAACCATCGAATCCATTCTATGACTAATAATACAGACAGTACCATCCAATCCAACTCCATGAAGAGTCTTCATGAGTTCTTCCGTTCCCATAGAGTCCAGTGAAGAATCAAAAATTTCATCAAGTATCAGAAGATTGCAGTTTGCACTATTCTTTAGTTTTGCTACTTCTCTCCAAGCAAACAGTAAGGCAAGATCAATTCTAAGTTTTTCACCCTCACTGAAACTCATGTAACTAAACTTATCACGAAAACGGCTCTTAATTATCTCGTTAAATTCTTCGTCCAATTCGAATTGGGTAAAGAAATTCATACTCTTAAGAAACTTATTGATGACTTTATTCACCACTGGAAGATAGTGCTTTATGATTTTAGATTTAATTCCACTATCCTTGAGAAGAGAAACACAAATTTTATAATTTAATTGTTCTTTTTTTCTCTGTTCCAATTGTTCATCGAGAGACTCAATTTGACCCTCCAACATATTTTTTGTTTTAATTTCTTCACGAAGTTCTTCTTCATTAGGATCAAATGAATCGATTTGTTTCTGAAGTTTTTTGACTTGATCTTCTGATGATTCTAATAGACTCTTGTTGGATGCTATTTTCTTTTCAATATCTAAAGAAGATTTATACTGTATTTCAATATCCTTTATAAGAAGTTCCTTTTCAGAAAGTTTCTCCTTCAAAAGAACCAAGCCATCCTCCAACTCACCCTTCTTCAAGTTTGAAGTTTCAAGTTTAGAAGACCTGAACATTTCCTCTATACTTTGTTTACAAACCGGACATGAATCATTGTCTTCATAAAAATCAATATCTTTTTGATTTGACTGTATATTATTTACAATTTGATCACGAAGAGATGACATCTTTGATATCTCTGACCTTATTGCTAATGATTTTTTTCTAATATCATCTGATGCTACATGATTTGTCTCTAATGATTTTATTTCATTAGAACATTTCTCAATTAGAATCAAACTATCTTTAATTTGGTCTTCAAGTTTAGTCGTGGATTCTTTGCTTTGACTTTCAATTTTTTGGATGTACTTCTCTTGGAAAGAGATTTTTTCTTTTGCGGCCTCAATTTTACTGAGAATGTCATTTATATAATCCTTAATTATAGACAGTTTTGCTTTTGCAATACTATTCATCGTAGAAAATATATTTATATCCAATATGTTTTCAATGACTACCCGGCGATCTGTTGGGGATAACTGCATGAAAGGAATAAATGAAGACCTACCAAGAATAACAACTTGAGTGAACGTCTTGTAGTTCATTTTTAATATTTGTTCTTCTATAATATTCTGGTAGTCTTTAGACTTCGCATCCTGATCCAACATTTCCCCGTCCTTGAAAATTTCAAAGACTTTGGGGGACAATCCCCGAACAATTTTGTATTCAGTATTACCGATCGTAAAATAAACTTCTACTAAACAATTCTTTAAATTTATACTATTAACAAGCTGAGGCATGTTAATTTTACGAAAAGGTTTACCGAAAAGGGCAAAGGTCAGGGCATCGAGATATGCAAACGATTTCCCATGACCATTTAATCCTGTTACCAGAATCAAGCCCTTTTCGGTAAAGTCTATTTCAGTAAAACTATTTCCAAATGAACCAAAATTTTTGAAACGTAGTTTTGTAAAATTTATCATAACTTACTTACAAAGAAATTCACGAAGTTTCCTTACTCCTATCACGGAACTGCTTTCTTTCCTCTGCCTTCTTCGCACAACTACCACAACCGCCTGGTTTAGCAGCACCGGGAGTGGACAAAACAAGACCAGATATATTCTGGAATTCTTCTGCCGAAATCCCAGAAGGTCCAATTGCTTCTGGTGAAGGCACAGGAATTGTAATACTTTCTCCCTCTGCAATAGGTCGGAGGGCAAAGAAACGAATGGTTCTGGTTACTTCATCAAATTCGAAGTAAGCGTTCGGGGATTCGGCCGGACGATATGACATTGCATTACCGCGAGGAATGATTATGTGAGGTCCAAACTCTTCACAGCCGTGAGTGTTTTCATCACAAGGAACAGTCCATAGTAAACGAACACCAATTTTGTCCTTTGTGCCCTTGATAAAATCATTAAGTCTAGACTCTAAGATCCAATAGTGACATTCTTCAATAAGTCCACCACCGTTAATATCTTTAGTTGCCTTTACATCGAAAGTACCATCAATATTATTAATATATTGAGAATTACATTCAAACGATTCTTTCACTGGAATAACCTTTGGTCTGTTTACATGAGTCATATGTGTATTATCTACCATTGTATCATATCGATACGCCCCAGAAGTTTTCCTTGCCCATTCACGAGGGTCAAAAACTTCCTGTACAGGCTTTACAGGCTTTACCGGCTCTGTAATATTTTCTTCTGTCTTTTCAACTGTGTCTGTCATCTGATAAACTCTCCATATACAAGGTTCTCATAATTTTTTTAAGTGCATCCAAATCAACATCATCCACATCCAAACTCTCCAATTCAGAGTTTATAATGGTTAATGTATCTTGTGCTAAATCTACGTCTTCTTCATCATTAAAAATTTCTCTATAATCTTCTATCACCGAAACATCAGATACGTTTACTTCATACAATTTTTCAATCAATGAGTCAAATAAATGATGCTTATCTCTATTCACTACAACTATCTTTACATACTTATCCCGAAAAGATTCGTCTATACTATTTATAAGAGATTCCGTATTTTCTTGATCAGTGTCATTGTACTCTAACGTATAGAACATCCTATCTGTATTTGGAACAAATTTTAGTTCTCGGGTCGAGGTGTCTAATATATGAAACCCCCTCTGTTCGTGAATATCACCAAAAGTTATTTCATACTGAGTTCCAAGATATACTACATTATTTTTAGAACTTTTACCATGAAAATGCCCAGACAAAACCATTTCGAATCTTTTTAATGGAGCATCTGACATTCCTCCATCAAACTTAACGCCTTTCATTACTTCATAACCATTTAATTCAAAATGCCCCATGATAATTGGACACTTACAATTATTCAAAAACTCAATTGATTCGTCGTGGTTTTCTGCGTTTATCCAAGGAACAATACCTATACACAACCCGTCCATTTCTAAAACTTCGGGTTCATTATAAATTTTTATATTATCATACTTGTTACCAATGATTTCTGTGAGTGAGTTTATTTTATTGGTATTTTTATAATAAGTATCGTGATTACCCAGCAGTATATGAAGATTAATTTTCTTCTCATCGAAAACATCTATGATCTGGGATCTAGTCTTGTTAAGAGTATTGAAATTTATAAACTTTCTTCTGTCGAAGAAATCGCCCAGATGTATTACAGTGTCTATGTTATGTTCTTCACAATACGGAAAGAACTTGTCCTCAAAGAAAGATATAAAATGATCCAAAAATACTGGAGAATCATTTCTGGCACCGAAATGAGTGTCGTTAATTAAAGCGATTTTCATTTTGTCTTCTTTTTGTTACCCTTAAATTTTGTCAAGTCATTATCATTTAATTGAAAATGTTCTTTCATGGCTTCTTTTTCACTATCTTTTTCAAAATAATTTTCTTTGAACCATTTATGTAAAGTTCCATCAATATCCTTTTCTTCAGCTAACTTATACTTAATATAAAGTTGTTTCTTCTCTTTTTCTATTCTTCGAAGAAAAGCAAAATATATTATTTGAGTGAAATATGAGAAAGGGTTTGATGATTTTTCTGGGTTAAAATTGTGAGCGTACAATATACAGTTTTCAATTGCATCTCCAATCATCTCATCTCTATATGGATACTTTATAAAGTTTCCTTTACGAGAAAGATTTTCTGCTATCTTAAGAAAACACTCTGCTATGTAATTCGTTAATGGAGGACGCTTTTCATCCATTTCGTTGGCTTCTTTTACAAGAACCAACCATTCGCTCATAGCCTTTAGGAATTCTTTATTATCTACATAATGGTTATCACTCATGCTAATATTTTATACTCGTATTTTATTTTGTCAAGTTTTTACTTGACAAAAATTAGGGGTGCGTTTAAAATCCTCTGTGTCCGGGAGCATAAGGAATAGTGTAAGGCCTAGGGCCTAGTGAGTCATTGGTAGTCTTCGCTGTCAGGATTCTGATTCCAATCAGTCCACTTGTTACCAAAATCTTCCCGATCTTTTTCGTCTCCAGTAAATTCATCACTAATACTTTTTCCGTTTTCGAATTTATCAATTAACCGTAAAAGGTACTCTGGTGGTATTATATCATTATCAACTAGAGTTTTCAATATTTTGGCATCAAAAGATATATTGAGATTTACCAATTCCTTTTCATTTATGGCTTCATTATCAGAACCGAAAAATTGATCCATGATATTGGATAATTGATCCGGATCAAATCCCATTTTTTTCAGGTACTCCTCTGGTTCCATATCGGGATCCATATCTTCATTTAGATTAGGATCAACCATATCTTCCAATTCATCCATAAAATCTTCCAAGTTCTTTTTATTCATTGGATTCAATTTCATAGGACCTAATGTTGGATTGTCCGGCTTGGTATCCTCTCGTTCTTTTTCTTTGTCATATAAAGATATGACATGAGAATCTGGTTCAAGAACTGTTAGGATATTATTCTTTGAAATTTTAGTCTCTATCTGATTAGAAAAGGATAGCCAGTTTCTCAAGTAAGTCACTTCCTTTTGATTACCAAATCCATCAAATGCCGCAGATGACTTGAAAATCATAGGTCTTTCGATCAGCATATTGCCTTCGATTTCCCCCTTTATTTTGGCTATTATCTCTTCTCCGCTATTTAACTTAATGACTCTGTACGTTGTTTTCATCGAGAGGTCCTCCTAAGCGGATGTTAGAAATATCATAATCAAACTTCTCATTAGTATATATTTTGATTCTCTCCTCCAGATGATTCATCGTATGGTTTGTGTACTTTTTATACGATAAATTATCTGATATGTCATAGACAATTGCTTTATTTTTACCCTCAGAAGTCCTTAAACCTCTTCCAATCGATTGGAGGACTCGAATTACGGATTTGGACGGTGAAGCAAAGATAATGTTGTGAATATTGCGAATATTGATTCCCGTGGAACATGTACCATATGATGCCAGTAAAATGGATGTCTTATTTTTATCAACAACCTTACGAATCATCTCTCTTTCATCTACGTCAGTTTTACCATGAATCATGTATATGGGTCTGTCTGTGATCTGAGTTTCCATTAATTCATTCAGAGGAATGCCATGCTTATTGACAAAATTGAAAAGTATCAAAGTATTTCCGTTTAACTTTTTTGCCAAATCTACTATAAACTGGTTTCTGTCCTTATTCTGAACCAACCAATCTATCTCTTCCTGATACTTCTTTCTCTTCATTTCATTACAAGATTCTTCATTGTGTTTCAGGGTAAGGCAGTGAATTTTTAGTTTAGATAGAATTTTCTTTTTCATCAACTCTGTGGTTGATGTCACTTTGACCGCAGGACCAAATAGTCCTTCGATTACCAACTTGTGTGTTTTTGAGTCATCTAATGTTCCCGTTGTGCCAAATCGGTAGTATGCGTTCTTCATCTTTTCCATCAGCCCAGACAATGATTTGGCTTTGAATAAATGACACTCATCTCCAAACACAGATTCGAATTGATCAAAGTATGATTCTGGAAGTGTATATAAACTCTGCCACGTTGAAATTACCACTCTTCTGTCTGTTTGTTTTTCCTGTCCAGAAAATATGGTATGGATTTCGTCTGAAATATTGAACGAGTCATTTGACCCGTAGTCTTCGAAATCGGACCTCATTTGATTTACAAGATTAGTTGTGGGGACAACTACTAAAATTTTACCCTCTGTACATCTAAGAAGATAGCGAACTAGGCAATAAATTATTAGAGACTTACCTGAACCCGTGGGAGATATGAGTAAAGTTCTTTTCTTTACCAGAGAATCAAGAAAAGCCTTTTTTTGGTGATCATGAATCTTTATGGGTTTACCATTGGCAGTTAGACTCAGTGTGTTTATGAAGTCCTCTGCATCATCACATTGAGCCATTTCTTTTTCTTCTGTGAATGTGTATGAGTAATTTCTATCATCACAGAATTTTTGAATGTAATCTTTAAGTCCGACATATATTGTGCGATTGAATAAATTGAATAGTCTTATCTGACCATCCCAATATTTATTCTTAAATGCTGGGGTGTACTGATAATTCGGAACATAGAATGTGAAAAAATCACTGAGTTCTTTTGCTATTGATTTTTCACTTTCTATTTTTAGATGTACGGCATCTATTTGTCGTATGATCAGATCACTCATCATTGTCCATTCGTAAATTTCAGCCAGTCTATGGCAGAACGTATGTTCCACTGTCTATTGTTAATTACTTTTATGATTTCGTTTAGATAATCAACAATAGTTTCTTTATATTTCATACGCATGTCAATTAATTGTAGATCCTCGTCGGAATCTAAAAATTTATCCAAATCCGTTTTCAGTATTGTAAGTTCGAATGGTTCCCAGTCCTCTTCTTCTAGTTCTTCCTGAGACATTTTACCTGTATAGTACAGCCACTTCTTTCTTCGAATCACCTTATACTCATGTTGAAGTTTAGTTAATCTAAGTTTTTCATCCATCAAAAAATTTAAGTATTTTGAATGGAGTTGAGGTGTTTTTAAAGATTCTGTGTCTAGTTGAGTTTCATCGAGTATAAGATCATTTTTTGCATAATTTTGATAATCACTTAAGTTCATTCACTGTTATCCCAATAGGTTATCACATAAGTTTCCATTTGCATTATATATTTCGAATCGAGTATAGTTAAAAGTTACATTAGATATCAGAGGTGAGGATATTGGTTCTGCCGAAGTGAAATCCAATTCCCCTAGTGCTATCGGATATAGATCCTTGAAAACAATTCTGTATTGGGGTCTATATGCACTGTTTGTTACTAGCAATGTTGCATCAGATGTTATAGATTCTCTCTCAATTGTCGTATCATTCTTGAACATACCAATAGAAGTCATCCAATTATATAATTCGATGTAAGATAAGAATCTCTCATCTAGAACAAATCCTACTTGAAGAGGTAAAAAGTCAAAACTACCTCCTGCCAATTTTATATCCAAATTCAGTGTTGTTGGTTGAACAAGTTCACCAAATCTAAATGGTGGCACTAATACGCTTCTTACAAATCTTTCAAAATTTGGTATTCTTTGGATGGTGAATCTAAAGTAATTACGATTTAGAAGATTATCATCCTGTGGTAATCCCGCAGTTCCTCCGGATGTTATACCGTAGGATCTGTAGGTAATGTCTGGGATTGAAGCAGTTTCTCCGGCCATACTACTATGTATATAAAAAAACGGGGGATCGTAAGATCCCCCGTTCTTCTAACCTTATTTGATATTATCAGGAAGTCAAGTCATTGTTCCGTGAATGTTATCAACCTTGAACAGTCTGTAGTACTGGTTACCAGCACTAGAAGATCCGCCCGTAGTGAAGTCACGAGCAGACGCATCCGAACCCCCGACGAATGGGTTTGCAACCATACCGTATCGGGTCTTGAATCCGATCTTAGGCTGGAAGGTGTTCTCACCAACTGCACGAACCATCTGGAGTGGAACGTATGGGCAGTAGAAGAGACCAGCATCGTACTGGTTAGTA
>MDTG01269626.1_pt1 | contig 23152 bp, 12 predicted proteins | sample 811421 | NCBI WGS metagenome assembly MDTG01 (sample SAMN05326645, study PRJNA326480) | marine metagenome | isolation source: seawater | place: Pacific Ocean: South East | collected 2011
AATTGGTATTAATCCAGCTGCAAGATGTACAACCGTGAAGCCTGCTGGGACGACATCTCTGGCATTAGGAACATCATCTGGTATTCATGCATGGCATAATGATTATTATACGCGCAGAATCAGAGTTGGTAAAAATGAGTCTATGTATAAATATTTAATTGCAAATCATCCTGAGTTAGTTGAAGATGAGTTTTTCAGACCTCATGATACTGCTGTTATTAGTATACCACAAAAGGCTCCTGAAGATTCTATATTAAGGCATGAGTCACCATTTGATTTACTTGAAAGAATAAAGAAAGTAGCTACTGAGTGGGTTAAACCTGGCCATAGAAAAGGATCTAACACTCACAATGTTTCAGCTACAGTTAGTTTAAAACAAGAAGAGTGGGATGCAGCAGGTAAATGGATGTGGAAAAATAGAGATTACTACAATGGCTTGTCTGTATTACCTTATGATGGTGGCACGTATACACAAGCACCATTTGAAGATATAAGTAAAGTACACTATGATATGGCTATGAAACATTTAAAAGATGTTGATCTTAGCAATATTGTAGAAACAGAAGATGAAACTGATCTTGCAGGAGAATTAGCTTGTGCAGGTGATAATTGTGAAATAAAGTGAAAAGACTAGCGTTAATAGGAGGTATCGGCATGATGACCATGTCAGGTGCTAATATGATGTGGAATAATCAACAGTTTGGCTATAACCCAAATACTCTTGCGATAGCAAGTGGAGCTTTTATTTGCTCAATCGGAATCACTTTAAAAATATAAATTATGTGTGATGGATGTCCGGGCGGATTTTGCCCATGGTGTTAAATATAAAAAGGGGAAGTCGTAATGACCTCCCCTTTTTTGGTTACAGGAACTTTGGGTATGGTGCCCAGTTTTTTATTGTTCCTTTATGTACTTACTCATAGCTAATCCTAGTTTTTTACCAAGATCAGAATCTGATTTATAATGTGCTTTAGCAACGTTTCTACTATAACATATGTCTTTAGCTACTTTATCTAATTGCTTAGACTTTTCAGGATATTTACTTTTTAAATGATCAGCTATTAAGTAAGCTTGTGTAGAATGTCCTGAAGGATATGAAGGTGTTTTCATAGACTTTAATTCTACATCATCTAATTTTATATCAAACTGTTTAGCTAAGTTTTTAGGTCTAGGTCTATTAAAATACTTTTTAAGTTTACTTATATAAGGTACAGATTTATTTATTAATATATCTATATCTTTATCTTTTACAACATCATTAAACTTTTTACTAACATCATCATTTGTTTTGACAAAATTCTCGTTTTTAGGTATAGTTGTTAACTTTTTTATCTCAGACATTGTTTTTAAAGAATTATCTTTAGGTGGTTTTTCTTTTTTAAAAGGTTCTATATCAAAATTTTCTAACATAATAAATTTTTTAAAAAGGTGACACACGAATTGGTTTTCTTCTAATCTTATTATTTTTTGGTAAAGATTTTTTCTGAGAAGATTTATTTTGTGGTTTGATTTGCCACTCTGGCCAACCAGCTAACATAGCTACTGACTGCCACCATTCTGTCTCTTCATCAAGAGCTGCATCTATGTTTTTCATCTTAAGTAATACTCTGTCAAGTGGAACGTTTGTAACAGCAGATATTACTTTAGTACCAGCTTCATAACCTGGATTATCTAAACTAAAATCTTCCATGGCTTGTTTTCTACGCTTCTTACTATCAAGTTGATAAGCTGCTCCTCTAACTCTAGATATTTTAGAACTTATAGGTGGTGAGAATTGTAATAGTTTATATATAGAATCTACATATTCAGGTCTTGATCTACCAGATCTTTCATATATATCTAATAAGAAGTTTTTAGCTACAGCTACCGCCGCTCCTCCCATACCTAAACCTCTTAACAGTGAGTCAGCCATACCATTAGCAACACCTATAGCTTTCTTTCTCTCCTCGTCGTCGTCATCTTCGCTATTAAATCCTAAAGCAAATACTGCTTGTTGCAACGCATTGAATATTAAGTTTTGTAAAACACCGTAATATATTATCTTGCTAACATTGGTTTTATTATCTCCTCTTCCATTAGCTAAATCTTGAAAAGCTCTTTTCTGCATACGAGCATATTGCATTGGTGTATTAGCATAAGCAAGTATTAAACGACCAGCGTCACTTGACTGTTGTTGAGATATTCTCATAGGATCAGAAGACTGTTGAGACTCTTCAGCTTTTTCTCTAAACTCTAACATAGCTTGTTCTTTAGCTTCAGCTTCTGTTTTACCTTCATTTTCCATAAGATCATTAATTCTATTTCTATAGAACATAGCACCTCCAGTAGCTATAGCAAAGCTATCAGCAAATTGAGTAGGTGCATAACCTTTTTGCAATATGTAAGCTATAGCGGCTTGAGCTTTGTTACCACTAGTATTAGCAGCATTTGCTATTTCATTTTCAGATATATTAATTCTTAAGCCATTACGCCTATCAACTAAGAAGTCTGAGTTCATTAAGAATTTAAAATCTTTCCAATATTGAGCTTGATTTGCAAAAGCTTTACCTGCTTTTATAGGGTTATTAAAACTCCAGTTTATAAAGTTTATATTAGATATAGTCTGTAGCACAGCTGACCTTATATTCAAGAACATAACAACACCATTAGCATTGTTTATATAGTCAAGTATTTTATTACTTAATCTATTTCCAGTAGCCAACCTGTTCTTACCTTGTTTCATTCTTTCAAGAGTGTTTCTTAATGCTTCTACATATTTAGTTCCATAAGCAGCTTCTAGTTTATTAATATTTTCTTCAGAAAATATAACATCTACATTTCTTTGCCACTCTTCTAAATACTTACGCCTAACATTTTTATTAACACCGTCTATTAAATCCGTAGTTATAGTCCCTGCTAACCAACCTTCTGATGGAGCTACATAACCAAAGTTTTTATTTAGTTTAATTATCTGATCTCCAAACTCTTTTAGATTAGGCTTAGACTCTATAATATCTAAAAGCTCCTTAGTATCAGTCTTAGACAGTCCTGGGATAGGCATACCTTGTTTGTTCCATATGTAAACTCTAACAGCTTGCTCATTACTAAACCCAGATTCATTTGTTTCTTTTAAGTCTTTAGGTACGTCAAGATCTTCTTTAAGCTTTTTAAAATCTTCCATCATGTTCTTTCTAAACGTAGATAAATTATTTTGAGCTCTAGTGTAAGGATCCATTAGTCTTTCCTTAAACCATTTCATGGCTGAATCACCTTTTTTACCTTTAGGTAATATAGGATATATAAGACCTAAGAAATCTTCAGCTGAATAAGGTATAAAGAATTTAAACTTACCTTTTTTAGCTCCTACTATTTTACCTTTAGCTTCTGAGTATCTAGCTTCAGATCTTATACCTGTAGCTTGCTCAACTATATCGTTAAAGTCTTTGTTTATGTCTTCTTCTAAACTCATTTTAGCTTGTTGAACTTTAGATTTAACATCTAATACAGACATAGCATCTCTCACAGCTTTAACATTTTGATAAGCATCATCAGCAAAATAAAAGTCATTATAACCTTCAGCAGCTTTTTCAACAACCCATTTAGCTTTAGCAGCGCCTGTTGATTGTCCTAATCCTGTTATATTAGATAAAGGTATATTTAAACCTACACTATCTAAAAACTTTTTAATAGGTCCTTGAGATTCAGGAGCTCTAGCCGTTAATACAAATACATCTTCTGTTCCTCTAGCTGCTTGTATTTTTTTAGCTATATCTAACAATGGACCAGGCTTACCATCTCTAACTATATTAAAATCTGTAAAATCAAAATTGTAACCATCAACAAGCATTTGAGCGCCGTCGCTTGCAAACTCTTCTGCAGTCATCTCTATTCTTTCTCCATCTTTTATTGCAAAAACTTTACTATTACTTCTTGCTAACGTGTCATCAAAATCAAATATTCTAATCTTTTTTAAAGGAGCTTTAATATTTCTACCTACATTTAAAGCCTCGTCTACTGTAGCTGCATAACCTATTATATCTTCATTAGTAGCTTCATTAGACATTTTAATAACATTGTTACTTAAGTCTACTTCATTAGAAGCTTTAGCTTGTTTTACACTATTCCATAATTTAGCAGGTGCTATTGATTCTTGAACTACTTTACCTGTTTGTATGTTAAATAGCTCTGTAACTTCACCGCCAATAGTAAACTCATTAAACCACCTAGTAAGTGGATTATCACCATATTGATAACTAAAAGGCATAGTGTCTTGAAAAAACCTACCAAAATTATCATTAAAACCTTTTGTTATAATACCTACTTGATAGCTTTGTTTTAATTTACTTAAAGTTACATCTTTATTATTATTAAATATTACATCAGCTATTAATAAATTCATTTTAGATGAAGGTATACCATGCTCATACTCAAATAATTGTTTAATATTTTTATTATTATAACCTTTAGTGTCTATGTCAGTTGGTACATAAGTTAATCTACCAGCAGCTCTTAAAGGGCCTTTCATATTATCATTAAAGCTTTTCATCAACATAGCCGCATTAATATTAGTAGCGGTTTTGTCTTTTATCATTTGATTTGTAGCTTTATAATATGTTGTAACAAAGTTCCAAGCTCTATCAGAATACTCATTTCTACCATTTATTTCTTGCTGAGACATGTTATTAGTAACCATATCCATAGTTGTCTCTTGTGGATACTTTTTAGGACCTATAACTTCTCTAGTAACACCATCAACTTCTAGCGTCCAGGTAGTAACACCATCTTTTGTTTTAGACTTGTAACTAGTGATACCAAAATTAGCTTCTAAAAGTTCTTTATTAAAAACTTCAACATGTCCGCCAGACACTCTATACTTACCTTTATAAAATTTAATTTTTCCAAGTTTGTATTTAGAGTTATTTACAGCTTCTTGAGCTTCTTTTTTAGTATTGTAATCTCCAGCAGCTTCGTTACCATAAATCATTTTTCTATCCAAACCACCATCTTCAAAACCACCTTTGAACAATATAAAATCAATAGCTAAATCTAATTTAGTTTTACCTTGTGCTTTGTAAAGCTCTACTAATTTATCTATAGAAACATTTATAAAAGCTTTTTGGTTTTGTAAACCATCAGCAGTATACAAGTTACCAATGTTAACGTCTATTTCTCTTCCTGTTTTAGGATCTATAGATTTTAAATTCCAAAATGCATTTAAAGCAGCGTTTTCTTCAGGGCTTAAACTACCATCTATATATTCTTTTAAAGGAAAATTAGTCATAGCTGGATATTCAGAAATCTGTCTTCCAAATTTATTTACTAATGGAGCATATCTATTTACTATTTTAGTTATTTCTGGTCCATTTAATTTATCATTATATAAACTTTCTACAATACTTCTAACTTGCTTTTTAGTATCTTTAATTTTTTCAGCAAAACCTACATTGTATCCTACATCTAACAACAATTTAATCAACCTATCTTTATCTTCCATATATGTTTGAAAGTTATTAACAGTTGGATTAGATATGCTATTAAAATCTTTTTCTATTTCTTGAGATAACTTAGACTGAACACCTCTATCTATAGCAGAAGCCATTACTTGTATAACATCATCAGCTACTAAATAGTTTAACTCAGGGTTTCTATTAGTTATTTTATCAATAGTACTTTGCTCTGTCATAACTTGCATAGTGCCATCAAAACCGTATGTCTTAGCTAGGTTTTTAATTAATGCTTCGTCTCTACCTCTTTTCTTAAAAAAGTCTACAAATTCTTTTGGGCTAGGATTTAGTCTTGTGTAAAGATTTGGACCAGACTTTGGATTAGAATAAACTAATCTACCAGTTCCTTCATAAGCAGGTATTTCGTTTACATTTAAATTTTTTCTTTCTAACTTAGCAAATATCTTGTTTTTAGATAATCTCTCCATAGCTACTAAATCAGCTATAGAAAGTTTATTTACTACAGCATCTTTAAGTTCTAATAATCTTTCATCACTCTTACCTAATGATTCTTTTATATTGTCATATAATATAGACTCATATTGAGAAGCTATGTTATTTCTAAAGTCTTTTATTATTCTTGTATAGTCTAACTCAGCTTGTTGAAAATCTTTTCTACTTAATGTATCTTTGTTTTTTAACTTAGCTATAACTTCTTTTAAAGTAACAACAACTTTTGGTTGACCTTTCTTTTTTCTAGTGTATTCTAACTTTGGTAACTTAGTACCTAGTACTAATTCGTTTGCCTTGAGTATAGCATTATACATATCAGAGCCTGGTAAAACACCTGAAGCTCTAGTAAAGTTTAATTCATCTGGTATTACAACTTGCTCATCAGCTACTGGCTCAAACTGTCTTCTGCCCTCTACTTGAGCATCTATGTCTACCGTATTAGCTGGAGCTGCACCTTTAGCGTCTTGTTTTTTTGCAGTACCTACTTTAAAAGGTAAAAAATTACCCATATAACCAGCTATAGGATTTGTAGCTTCTAACTGAGTTTCAGGATTAAGAGCTACTAAGTGCTGTAGAAAAGGTCCAGCTATAGTAGAAGCTGCTAAATTTTCGTCAAACTTAGAAAGTTGCATTATTTGTAATCCAAAATCTTTAACTAAACCTTTGTAAAGTTCTCGTCCTTCAGGAGTTAATACGCCACCATCTTTTAGTTCTATACCATCTACTAGCATGTATTCTAAATACTCTTCTCTAGTCATTGATCTAAAACGCTTATTAAATATATTTCTATATTTAATGTTTCTATCGTCTTGTTCTTTAGATAAGTTAGCTGCTTCTTTAACAAAATCAATACCAGCTAAAGCCTTTTTAAAATTATTCTTTATAACACTTGACTCTCTAGCGTCTGATATATCCGACTCTGTTAAAGTACCTGTCCTAAGCTTAGCAGCTAAAGTTATTAAAAAATCAACAGCATCTGTTTGGCCTTTTAGATTTAAATCAAAATTTTCAGACTTAGCCATAGCGTCTGAGGATAAAAATCCAAATATAGTAGCTAAATCTTTATTATTAGTTTTATCAAAATTTATATTACCTGAAGCTATTTGCTCCATAAATTCCATTATAAACTCTTCGTCACTAGCTAAATCTGTTTTGTTATTAATAATAACATTGTAAGTTTCTGTATCATATCTTTTTAACCAACCTTCTACTTCTTTTCTTAAGTTGCTAAAGTCTCCTGGTTGATTCTGAAGTATTTTTCTAAATACCTGGTGAGATGGCTCGTGTATACTTGTTGAACTTCTACCATTTTTAATAGCATTTTCCATAAATACTAAACTAACACCGTCTATATTGTCAACTCCATTAACTTTACCTGAATCTATACCATCTATAATCCTCTTTTTTTCGGCTTTTAATGCCTCTTCTTCTGTTATGCCTTCTATTTCTTTAGCATTGTTTATAGTATCTTTAGCCTGCTTGTTGGTAGTTTGCAAAGAATATTCAATACCAGTACTCTTATTGGCTGCATCAGCTTGAGATTTAATCTCGTCTTCTAGCATTAAATTTTCTATCTCTTTAGCTCTTTCGTTATAATCAGGCTCATAATCTAATGACTCTCCTTTTCTAACTCTTATGTTTTCAATAGCTCTACTTTCGTAATCTCTAGCTTGTTGTTTTTGTTCTTCAGTTCCTTCTTGTAATAAAGCAAACTTATTACCAAAAGCTTTAGAGTTTCTATAAAGATCTCTAGAATTTTGCTTGCTATTAAATAGTTCGTTTAAAACTTTTAACTCACTTTGCTTTTGTTGTTTAGTTGTTTTAGGATTATTTAATATTTCTTCAGCCGCTTCTCTAAGCATAGATTGTTCTGCAGTAACTTGATTATATAAGTTAAAACCCCTAGAGTCCATACTATTATTAGTTAGCTTCATTATCTGCTTTAAGTTAGCGTCAGCTTTAGCTTGAATATCAGACCTTAATTTAGTAAGAGCATCTATATTACGTTTTGTTTTTCCTTTTTTATTAAGAGATTTATTTATTTTTATTATACTTTTTATATATCCATCATACTCATCATAAAGTTTAGGATCTTGAAATTTAGCCAAAGCCATACCGTACATAACTGGAGCAACGGACATACTCATACCAAACATAGCTCCAGAAAAAGCCGCATGCCCAACATTACTTAAAATAGGATTACCATCAAGAAGATTTTGAGTCATTTGAGTCATGCTCTCACCGCCGGCTTCTAGCATTGGTTCAGTAATAAAAACTCTTTTCCATTGATCTTTGAAAGTCATTTTTATGGCTTGATTAACATCTTTAAATAAAGTTCTGCCACCAGCTTTTTGAGCTGCTTTTATATAATTAGAACCTCTCTTAAGTATAGCCACGGTTGTTAAAGCTTCAAACACAGATTCAGCAGCTCCATAACCTAGAGAAACTCCAAACTTCAATAGTTCAGATCTTTCTTTACCACTCTTTAAATCCTCAACATCCATATCCATATACTTTTCACCCATAGCATAAGCTCCTATAACATAAGGAGCATACGTACCTCCAGAAGCTATTATAGTAGCTAGTATAGGTGCTTGTGTACTAAACTCTTGAGCTAAAAATCTTCCAAACCTAGAGCCGCCATCAGAAAGATCAAAAGCTCTTTCAAAAGAAACGTCTTTAGCAAAAGTGTTCCTTGCTTCATCTTTAGCATCAAAAAAGTTTTCTGCAGTCTCGTCTAAAAAATCTCCTATTCCAGAAGATATAGTATTTTCTTCTTCTAGCTCTTTATCTCCAGATATTTCTTCAGCAGCGTAAGTTAATCCCTGAGCAACTTTACCTACCACATAGGCAGTTCCAGCTCCTATAGTTGCAAAACCAGAAGAAATATTAAATAGAGATTTACTCCAAGTATCATAGTCTCTACGCAGTAAATCAAACTGAGAGTCTATATCTTTAATGTTATCTGTCTCTATGTTTATTCTATTTTGTCTGTCTACTAATCTATCATAAGTGTTAGTAAGATTTTTTGCAGAAGCTAAATAACTATTAAATTGAGTTTCAGAAACTATCTTACCGTTTTTTAATTCTATTTTTGTTTCATTTTCCGGCACATTAAATACTTCTTCGTCGCTAGAATATATACGTTCAAATTCATCTACAATTTTTTTATCTTCGCCTTCCAGCTGCTCTACACCTACCTCTTGAAGTTTTTGTAAATTTGCAACCTTTGTAAAACTCTTATCTTGAGATACGGCTTTGTAATACTTTAATACAGCCTGCTGCTCTTCTTGATTATTCTCTAAAAAATCAGTCCACTTATCATCTTTTAACTGTTGAATTTTTTGATTTTGGATTATAATTCTAGCAGTTTCTTCAATTTCTTTTTTAGTTACAGCTGGTAATTGATTACTAGGAGATCTTTTAGAGTTAGCTAAAGAATTACTTGCTTCTAACATTTTCTTAGCTTGATCAAGCTCTAAGCTATATGGCTGTACCTCTGTTCGTGTGTCAAGTGGCGTGTAGCCTGAAGGAGCTGAAATACCTATAACAGTTCCAGAGCCACCTCCAACAGCTTGATTTACCATATATGTATTAAACAAATCTGGAGAGTTAACCTCTTGTTCTATACTAGCTTCTTCCTCATCTGATACACTAGTTATTTCTTCAATTTTTTCTAGCTCTTGTTTTTTATCTTCATCTCTTTTAGTGTACTTAGACTTATCATAACCGTGCTTATCTATAAAATTTACTATAGCTTCTTTTCTATCAAAAGCATTTCTACTTGAAGGCAGCTTTATAGAATCTCCTGTATTAGGGTCAGTCATTATAACACCTACTTCTTTATCTTTATAATAATCAAAAGCATCAGCTGCTGCTTTTTCTAAACCTAAACTAGTTAAAAAAGGATTTGTAGTTTCGTAACTAGTTTCAAATTCATAATCTGGATAAGCTTCTTGTAAAGTTTTTGCAAGTTCACTTGAGTCACTAGTAAAAGCTTGATCAGTGACTTTAACGTCTTGATCTTTACTAGAAAGCATCCAATCATGTATACTAGACCCATCATCGTTTCTACCTAACTTAGACTCTAATTTTAAGTTTTGCTCTGTTTTTCTTACACTGTTTTGCCTTAACGCTTCGTTTTTTTCTTCTAATATTCTATTGTATTCTCTATCTTTAAACTTGTCTGAATAAGAACCAGTGTTAGTTATATTATCATACTTGATACTGTAATCATCTTCTATATCAGCTATATTTTTTTCGTAATCCAAAGAAATATCTTCCAAATTTAACTCCGTACTCATATTCTCTATTGCTGCTTCGTCTTCCGCTACAAAGTCCGCAGCGTTCTCTGTAGCTTCTTGCTTTTCCACTTCACCTTTTAGTTGTGCTCCTACTAAAGATAAATACTCTTCGACTTCCATTTCAGATGCTGTCGCAGCTTCTTGAATTTCTGCTAATGAAATTTCTTCTCCGTCTATTATATAAACTTCTTCCATAAATATTATTTAACTATAAATTTACCTTTATTTTTTCCAGTACCAACTATAACACTACCACCACTTTTCTTAGCGGCTGCATCGGCTTCTTCCTTAGTATCGTAAGCTTTTATTTTATTTTTCTCGTCAATGCTAGCAAACTTACTTCTAAGATAGGTCTGTTCATTAGTTTCAAGACCTTGTGCACCAGCCATGTAGCTAGTTAGGTCTGTTGAATTAGTACTTAGCACATTATCTGTAGTCATTATCTCTTCATACTCTGGGGTTTGTGCTGGTTCTCCTTTTTGTCTATTAACGGTATTCTTCATCTTGACTTTGTAAATAGCATAAGGACTTGATACTGCGGTTTTTCCAGGGTATCTTTCAACTTTTTCCATAACAGGTTTACCTGTTTTATCATCTATAACTACATTACCATTTTCGTCTACTTTTTCTTGTAGAGCGATTAAATCTTTGTTAAGTTTATACCCAGGAACATATTTAAAAGTGTTACCCATTATAGAATTATTATTATTTAAATCGTCAGCTATTCTATTTACCCTTGCTTCTTGTTGTTCTGGACTTTGATTAGGCATCTTAGATATATCCACGGCTTCAGTTCTTAGCTTTTGATACACAGGTGCTTTAGATTCTAGCTCTATTCTTTGGTTTTGAGTTAAAGGTTTTGATTTTGAACCAGTTGAACCAGCAGGCTTTTGTCCTTGAACATTTACTGAAACAACTTTATCTTCTTGAGGTCCCATCTCTTCTGAGTAATAATTAGCTAAACCTATTTTAGCAGTATTGTCTATGTTATTTAACAAAAGCTTTTTATCTTCCTCATTTACAACACCATCTGCATTTACATCACCACCTCCAGTTAAACCTGACGCATATTCAGACCACTGCTGAGCATTCATAGTAGATATTTTCCTTACATCTCTCCAAGAAATTTCACCTTCTGCCAAGGGCGTACCATTATCATCTCTTAAATAACCATTTCTCCACAATTGATCCCAAGTTTTTTCAAATCCAGCACCTCTTATTTCAGCATCTAATCTGCTACTATAAGTAGTTAACAAACCTGTTTTAATTTTTGCAGGATCATAAGTCATAACTTTAGTTTCAGTGGTTCTGCCTAGATCTTTATCCCACTTTTTTTCAGTTCTTTCTACTGGTGTAAATAAATTACCATATCCACTTACTTTATTGTTCCATCTTTCACCTAAAACATTCTGTAGTAGATCATCTTCTCCTATACTTGAGTACCAAGTATTACCGGCTGTATTATTAGCTACATCTGCAGATAAATTCCTACTTTGTTCTCGTGTAATATTACCGTCAGCATCTATAGCGCTAGCGTTTAAAATAACATTACCGCTTTCATCTATTTGAAAATCATAATTACTGTATCTATTGTTCTGCATATTTTGTGCAAAAGCATATTTGTCAGTGTCATTACCTCTAGTCATCCTACCTAAATCAATATTTTGCTCGTGAGCATCTTGATTAGCTACCATGTCTTTTGAATTTTGATTACTTAGAGCTGCCCATTGACCTATGTTTGATAATATTTGTTTATCTCTTGATTGTTTAACTCTAAACTCATTTCTTAGTTCTGGAGTTCCATTAGCACCAAAAGCTCTTGCATATAAATCTTCTTGTTCACTAGCTAACTTTCCAACTAACTTACTAGCTCCTGAGTTCCAAGAAACTACACCAGACTTTTCTTGCTCATCATATAGTTTATAAAAATCATTACCATATTGTCTACCTTCCTGAACTATAGCATCTGCCCTAGCGTTTTCAGCAGCTTGTTTGTCAGCAGCTCTCTTAGTTATCTGCTGTATCATTACAGCCGTTTGTTGATTTCTTCTAGTTGCAGCTTCCGCAGCTTTAGTTATATAAGTTAATGCCATTTTATATTAATTCTAAGTTAACGTCAATTTCAGAGTAATCAACTAAATCATATCCATCTTCTGTTTTCCATATAGAGCTTTTAGGAAGCATAGGATCAAAAGACATAACACCTTTAAATCTGCCTGACCCATGCTTAAACTTATCTATATATTCAAAAGTATATATATTTAAACCACTTTCAGCTTGCCCAACTAATTCTACATTTTGTTTTAGTCTAATGTCACTACCAGCTAGAGCCATACCTACGTTTGTGACACCACCTACTAAAGCCTCAGTAGCTGCATCACCGTAAGCAATTTCTTGTTGTTTATAAAAGTCTTCTTTTTCTTCAACTCTAGCTAAATCAGCATTTTCTCGTACTTCTTGTCTGTTAAAAGCATTTGCTTCTTCAGCAAAAGCAGTTTTTTGTATAGCTATTTTTTGTGCTGTCGCAGCGGCTTGGCCTTGTGCTTTAAGTTTTTCGTTTGAAGCTTCCTGTTGTTCTATGCTAGCTGAAATACCTTTTTTACTTTGTAATGCAGCTCTTGCTAGAGCAGTAGCACCACCAGCAGAAGCTCCTGAAGATACCATAGCATCTAAAGTGTTAGCTAATGCTATATCAGCTTGCTCTGCTTGAAACTCAGCGGCTCCAGTAGCTACACCTAGATTGCCATATGGATTTGTTACTTGATTAGCAAGTGCTCTAATTCCGTCAGCATTGTTTAATATAGGCTGTCTATTAGCTCTCATCTTAGCAGCCTCAGCTTCTCTTCTAGCTGCTTCTGCTGCAGCGTCTTTTTCTTTTTTCTTGTTAGAGCCAAAACTTAAACCTCCAGCTACTAAAGCTGTACTTCCTGCTACTATAGCTGCAACGCCTACTGTAGCTTGCATGTAAACTATTTCTAATATCATATTTTTAATTTTGGATGATTATAATTTTCACTAGTAACATCTTTAATAACATCTTCAATATTTGTTTTATCAGTTGGATGTACTGTTACCCATACACATTCTTCATCAATGTATAAAATTCTTTGTGTTCCTGGATCTGTCATACCATGGTGAGGTGCTTTTATTTTGTTAAGTCCTTTGTCAGAGATGACAGTGCATTCTCCAGACATTACAAAATAAGGATGCTTAACTAAGTGTATAGCACTTAAATATATCATACCTTTAGGCATAGTTATTTTTCTAATATAAGTACCTTCTCCAAACTCATGCTCTAGCTTACCACCATTAAAAGTGTCTAAAACATCGTTTTCTTTATAAGACTCTCTAACTACAGAATCTTCAAAATCCCTAATGTTGTTTTGAAATTCAGTTATTTTTTCTCTAAAACCAATTTTATCAATATTACCGGCTAGTGAAATCATCTCGTTAATATTATCACTTGTTTTTTTATTCATTTAATTTAATTTAATAATCATTAGATTTAACGTACTCAGTTCCTACCGCCCAAAGCTCTTTAGCTCCACTAATATCAGTACTGTTGTCTGTAGATATTTTTACTGTTGCAAAATACCCTTTTATACCTGTCATATCTGCACCAAACCTAACTTCATTAGGCGCAACAGTAGAACTAGAAACTAAATTAGCCACATATAGGTTTTCTTTTCTATCAAAACCAGCTCTAGCAGGTTGACCAGTTATTGAATTAGTATATAAACCTTCATCATAACTATATATACTATTAGAAGTATCATTAGTAAATGTGCCTTGAGGAGTTGGGCCTACTAATCCAGAAACAAAAGAATCTACTTGCCACCCATTACTTCCTTCATAATCTATAGTTTTAAAAACTTTCATAGTAGAAGGACTAGAATTAAAAACAAAAGTAATGCTAGAAGAGGATCTTACTTCGTAAAATATAGAATGGTCATTGTTAGTATAGTGTTTATATAAGTCAGAAGTATTAACAGTGTAAAAATTATTTCTTAGACTTAATATTTCTGTAGGTTTAAAAGATAAAAAACTAACCCAACCTTTTATTTGTTCATCAAAAGATAAAGTATTATATTTATCTACTGGAGGTATATTTAAAGTACTTGTTTGTCCAGAGAAGTTGGTAGGTGTTTGTTGTATAGATAAAACATAATTTTTGTTATGTATATCCCAACCGCCTAGTAATTGTCCTTGAAAAGGTATTTCAAACTTTACGACATCTGTAGCAGCTAAAGCAGGTAATGGTTGTGAAAAATAAATTTTAGCACCTGGGAAAGTACTAACTTGTGTTACAAATCCATTTATTCTTGTAAAATTAGAACTACCTGAAGCAGCGAAATATAAAGACATTCCTGGCGTTATAGATACTTGAGGATTAGAAGAGTTACTTACAAAAGTAGAAGTATCAAGATCCATTTCTATGTCTCCAGCGTTAACTGCATTAGATAGATCAGATGTTATAAAAAAAGTTTGATTAGGTGTAGATACTACAGCAAATTGATCTCTAAAATAATCTTGCATACCATAAGAGCTTATCTCAGTCAAACCATCATTAGACAATCTCATAACAGCATTTCTTCTTAAATCAGTGAAGTATTTTCTATATCCATATATAGCTAAACTTTCTGGATTATCACTTATACCATATTCGCCTTTATAAGGAACTATTTGTCCTAATACTCTTTGGCCAGCTTGAGTTTGAGTACCACCTTCGGTTGTGTATATAGTATCTTTATCTATTAATGCTCTACTAACTTTATCTTGTTGCCACACTATTAAATTGGTGTCTTCAGCTAGAGTTATTTGTATTGATCCATTTTGAGGATCAGCTGATCTAACCAAGTCATCAGCTACAGAAAAAACATTAGTATCATTAACACCTGTTCTAGAATTATAAACACCAGAGTATATTAAAGAGTTGAATCTATGCTGTTGATTTACTTTTTCTTCATTTAAATAAGCTTTAACACCAAGATCTGTAGCGACATTATTAAAACCTCCTCTAATTCTAGATTCTTCTACGTACCACTCGCCAAGCTTGGTTGAGTTATCACTGTAATTTCCACCTGATGGCTCTGTATAAACAGCTTGTTTTAAGTTGCCTGGAAAAGCAACACCAGGCGTAATAGGAAAACCTTTAGCATTAAAAGTTTCACTACTTGTTTCATTACCTCCTGTTGGTATTTCGTAATTACCTCTTCTTAATAAGTATGTATTGAAAAAATCTACTTCTGTAATTATCATAATTATATTTTTATTGGCCTGCTGGTGGTCCTTCTTCTAAAGGTAAATTAACAGTAACTGTAACAATTAAAGATGGATGTGATATACCAGTTCCATTAGCATCTTTTACACTTATCTTACAAGTATAAGTGCCACTTGTAGTTGTAGTGAATCGTAAAGTATTTCTATTTAATTTTTGCAATGCAGGGTTATTTGTATTTACTCCTATTTCAGTTCCAGACGTACCACCTAGCCATGAGAAATTACTAGCATTAGTTCCTCCAGGGTTTTGCCATTGTAGTTCTTTACCTCCAAAGCCGCCAAAGTTAGCACTGCCAAAAAACGAAAATTGACTTCCATTTCTAGCATTAAATACTATGTCTACAGTTCCACTTGATATTGTTTGGCTATAGCTAGTTATAGCAGTTCCTGCTGCATTATATATTGTTGGAGCAACGTTAGATAAATTTCCCGTAACTGTAAAAGTACCAGTAGTAGTAGATGCACCATCAACTTTATTAACAGTTATAACGTGGTTAAATGTATTTAAATTAGAATTTTGTTGATAATAATAATAAAGACCAGGGCTAATGACGTTTATAGTTGCTATAGATCCAGCCGAAGGACTTCCACTATTTAGCCCTGCATCAATACCCCAGTTGCTTAAAGTAGTTCCAGCTCCATTAGTAGTAACCATAGACATACTGTCTCCTGTTACAAACTGCATTGGATCTCCATTAGCATTTAATACTTTAAATTTATACACAGCAAAATTAGAGCCAACACTAGAATTACCTTCTGCAAGACTATATGATTGTGTTGTTTGTAAAGAACCTGGGGTAAGCGCGGCATTATCATTTAATATAGCGGTATTTAGCTCGCTTACTAAGCCAGAAGTTGAAGTTTCCCAAAATATTTCTAAATTAGAATCTGGTGGTTTTATTTCTAATATTCCAGAAAGACCTGCTAATGAAGAGGTAGTTTGAACACCAAAACCCGGTAGCTCGGCGTTAAAAAGTGCTCCAAAGCTAAAGCCATCAGTTCTAAGAGTTGCTACAGTGGGATCAGAAATAGCGCTAAATATTCCAGGAGCTGTTATAGCAGCGTCAGTTATAGGGTCATTAGTGTTTATTCCAAGATCTGTTACTTTTCCTAAATTACCTACTGTGAAAAAAATTCCTTCATTAGAATAGTTTAAAAAAGTTTGTTTTGGCATTACTTTTGAACTATCAGTTCCTGTTCCTACATCAACACTTGACGCTGTAGTTGCAACTCTAGGAAATAATATCTCATCACTAGTTCTAAACAGTGTCTGCTCAGGAGTTACTTCTGTTAGATCTGCTGCAATTTTATTTATATTGTCACTAAGTAAAGTTATCATTGATCCTTGTCCTGTTGGATTATTTGTGACCGAACCTGTTGGGCTATTTAATAAAGGCGGGGGAGTGTATGCATTATAGTATTCTTGAGCTTGTTGTTTTACAACTACTTTATAACTGTACCAACCTAATGGATTAGCATTACCAATTATAGTTATAGCCGTGCCGCCACTAATTGTAACATTATTACTTAATGTTATTTTTTTATTATCAACATCTATAGCAGTAATTGCTTCAGAAAAAGAAACTGAACTACTGTTATTTCCTTGAACTATACTGCCTACTATTATATCGTTACTCCACTCTGTTAAAGTAAATATGTTAGCAGCGTCATTACTTGCTGTAGCGTTTACAAAACCACTTCTATATATACCAGGATAACCGGTGGCGTTGGCTATTGTTTCTGGTATTATATTGCTCCATAATATTTTTAAACTATCACCTTGCCATTCAAAGTTGTTTGGAACTGGCATAATATTAGTTCTATACTTATGAAAAAGAGTAGAACCTCCGTAATCGAGGTTTTGATAAGTTATTACAGAGTCTTTAATAGAAGATATTACTACGTCAGAAGATCTTCCATACTTGTCTTGTAGTACTAATCCAACTTGATATGTTCTATTTTGTTTTAAACTATGTTTAGGGTAAGATACGTTACATCCGTTACTGTCATCACTGAAAGAAAAAAACTTTGAACTAGCATTAACTGCATAATCTAAAGTTTCAGGAGAAGTGTGTTTATCTATAAAGTTGCCAAATACCACTCTATTACCAGTTACAGACTGCGTTTTTGCCCTTACTGGAATTTTATCATAAATTCTAATAGTATCTGCTTCAGTTAAAACTTTCCAAGGTTTTTTTGATTGATAGTTGTAAATAAAAGTATTAGTAGAATTACTAGTTATAATACTATCTGAAGTAGAGAAAGTATCTAATACTTTAACAGCTAAAGCATCTGACTCTTTGTAAAGTATATCTATTTCTATAATCTTTAATTTGTCAAATAAAGTATTAACTATATGAGGCATTTTTATATGAACTTTAACTTCATTAATTTGGTTTTCAAAAAACGAAACTATAGTGCTAGTACCTAGTTCTTGCTCTTGTGTTTTTAAATAAGTAACACCAGTGTTAGGATTTGTTTTTCCAACGCCTACATATCCTTGTTGTTTAGGCACAAAAGCTGGTTGAGTATATGGAGATATTATAGAATACTCTCCATCGTCAAATTTAAACCTGTAAGCAAACCTTACAAATTTATCTTCTAAATAATCTGAATCACCAGGCCAATTAGCTTGATAATCTGGGTTTGGTTTACAAAAACCAACTATCATTTTTGGTTGAGCTCCAAGAGTGGAAGGAGCGGCAGGGTTTAACACTACGTTATACACAGGCCCATCAGAAGAACCAAACTGAGTAACAGCACTAACTACAGTGTTCAAAGGGAGAACATCATTTACTGCTTGATCACCTACTTCAGGTTTAGATATGCACCACATTACATTACCAGTACTAGTTGGCTGGCTGTTAACCTCTCCATAATTGCTAATAGATAAAAACTCTGTGTTTTTATTTTTCATAGTAGAAGACAGCACTGTTATAGACTGAGAACTCCATGCTAACATGTTAGGTGATCCAGTGTTATCTATGCTTTCTATATGAAATGTGCTAGCACTTGCGATTTTTATAACTCTAATATTTCTAGTTTGATTAGTTGTACCTAATTTTATGTAATCTCCTACTTCAGGTAAAGTTTCACCAGTACCAAGAGTTACAGTTACTAGACCATAAAGGCCTGTAATTGCACTTCCTTGTTCAATACTTGAAGCAAATGCTATATTTTTTGTTGTAATTAATTTTGGAGTGTCGCAAGGATAATATTTTGCTAAAGATATTTGATCTTCATTTGTGTAGTAAGGAGCTACGCCTGAAGCCGGTGAACTTATAGCAGAGTTTACATTTATTTTTCTTGGCTGATTCCTATTATCAGTCCAAAACAGTAGATCTTCAATGAGATTTATTCCATGCACAGGATGAGTTGTAGAAAAATTTAAATAATTACCTTGTAAAAGCACTTGAGTGCTGTCTGAGTTTTGATCATACATAACCAAAGCACAAGCAGCGCCTGCTGGTGCTGGGTTAGATAGGTTGTCAATAGAAGTGTCTGTGTAATTAGTTATTACAAAAAACATTCTATTATTAGACTCATCACTTAAACTACCTATAACAGTAGTGGCTAGCTCAGCATCATAAAGCGTTGAGGTCAATGAATTACCTAATATGTTTTCTAAAGCACCTACGTCATCTCCTTCAGACTTGCTTACTGACACATTTTGAGCATCTCTATATTCACCTTTAGACAATAATCTATCGTCTAAGTCTTTGTTCATTTTAGACTTGATAAAAGTATTTTGTGCTTTAGCCATTTAATTTTAATGTTTAATCCACTTAGATTTGCCTCTCATTACTTGAGTAAACTCATCTAGCTTGATATTACTTAATCTTATTTTAGCATTTCTTAACTTTGCTGACTTTTCTTTTTTAAATCTTTGAACTATGTATTCTGGCGTCTTTGGCCTGTAAGCTATTATATTATATGTCATGTAAGCATATAATGCATCCTCGGCCATCTTAGGTACCTTAGTATCTTCATCATAGGCTAATCCGTCTGATACATACTCTAAAGTTATTAATTTATTAGCAAGATCACTACTAAAAGCAAATACACCACGTCTTTCGTCTATAGTAAACCAACCGTTTTTCTGTGACACTACTGGGTCTAAACCATATCTTTGGCCATAAGCCATTTTCCACCAAGACCAATCAAATACGTTAGCATTACTATTTATATCAGCTAAAGTTTCATTACCATTTACGCTTGTAGCATTTGCTGATCTCCACCTATCATTAACTAAAGATTGTGTAGCTTGTAATGAATTACCATAAATATCTTGTGTAGGTATACCGCTATTATCCTGCACTGGTAGATTTGTAGGATTAGAAGTTAATGTTGTAGGATATATTATATGTTTAACACCACCGCCATCAACCCAAGACAATTGCACATAGTTAACATAGTCTTGTGGTAATACTAGCGAAAGGCTAGGTGGTATAGTTAATTCTTGTGACTTAACACTTCTTAACGTATCATAGCTAAACTCTTGTAAACCTCTTTTAGCATGAAATATAACGTCAGATCTTTTTACTCTAGGTATTAGCTTGTCTGTTCCTACATAAGCAACCATAAAGTTATTTACAATATCTTTTAAGTTTATATATTGATAACTTTTATAATTATCCCAAAGTGAAGAGTTGATTAACTTAACTGTTATTATAGATGTTACAGGTATATTTGTTGTGGTTGTAGATAAAGTATATGAAGCAGTACCTGTTACTCCCTGTCCACTTATTTGAACAACATTACCTCCTACATATCCACTACCGTCACTAAATATTGACATAGCACCACTAGTACTAGTAGCTTGAAGAATTAAACCTGTTCCAACTGCTGCCCCAGTATTAGTAACTGTATAGTTTTGACCTATTACAAAGTTTGTAGCACCTCCAGAAGGAGCACTTATACCCGTTACGTCTTGCTGAGAAGTTAAGGTTAAAGTTTGAGTTCTTACACCATTAACTATAGATGTTGACAATGATTGACTCAAGTTATATGGATCTAACGTAGGGTATTGTTGTACACTGTCAACAAATACTTTAAAATTATTGACAGACGTAGGCGTAGCACTAGCGTCCCATATTAAAGGAGTTAAGCTACTTGGCCAAACAACAGCATTAGTTGCCGTTCCTGTAGGGTTATATACTGCTTCTCCTTCGTAATATTGTGAACTAGTTTGTTTTATTAAACCCATATTTTATTTTTTTGAATTTTGTTCATCAAGTTGTTGTAAACCACTAGCTGCTTGAATAACTTGAGTGTCTTTTATTATTACTCCAGCGTATTTTAAAACGCCTAATACTAAATTAGTTTGTAGACTATCGCTTATTTCAAATTGTAGCGAGCCTTGACCAGTGCTACCCATTAAGTCATTAGCAGTTAATGTTATAACTATATTAGCGCCAGGGTTCAAAGCGTTGTTAGTTGCTGGTATTGTTATTAAATCACCAACAGCATATCCAGAACCTACTAATTTTACCAATATAGTAGCATTAGATTGAGTCATTGGACTTGCTGTAGTACTAACAGTAATTGTTGCCCCTGTGCCTGTTCCACCACCGCTGTTACTATATGTAAATTGAGTAGTAGTACTAGTGCCTTGAGTCATTGTGAAATTACCTACATTACAAGTAGTGCTAGTTAAATTAGAAGAACTAATTATATTTTTTACAGCTAAAGATGTTGTGTCAAAAACAGTAGAATCATATATATACTGGCCTAAAGCGCCTACAGTATAACCCCACCTAACATCTTGAGGTTTTCTAATGTAGTTAAAACTAACATCAGAATTAGAAAATGAAGTTAAAGTAGGAAAAACTGTTAATTTATCTTGTTGGTATTTTGCTATAGGAAAACTCATGCTAGGTTGTAATAGCGGAGATAACACTTGTTCTCTATATTCTCTAGAACTTACTATTTCAAAAGCAGGTTGTTGAAATGCTTTTGTATATGTAGCAGATCCAAACCTATGTAAGTCTGTTGGTTGAGTGTATACATTAGCCGTGTGAGCAGAGGCATTTTCTGTTTTTTCAAACACTTGAAATTCTTCTCTAATGTGATCAACTCTTGATGCGAACTCTTCATCTGTTTTAGGCATACGTAAATACTGGTTGTAGTCTTCAAAAAACTTTTCAAATTCTTCTAACTGAACTTGAGTAGCTATTTTATTAAACTCATCTGGAGTTAAATAACCACGCTGCTCTTTATTCAATATGCTTAATACCGTTGTATATACCGTGTTTACGTTCATTGCCATTTTAATATTTTTAAAAAAAAAGGGTGGCGATAAAACCACCCTTACTTATAATCACTTGTTATTTGAGTTTTTTCTCTATAGATTTATAAACTTCAAGTCCTTCATCTGTTTTAAACCATGCAGCCATGGCTGAATAAGGATTTTCATCAAAAGGAACTGTCATTAGTTTACGTCCATTAGAAGCCCATTTAAAAGTTCTTTGATCTTGAGCTAAAGAAATTATATTTCTTTCTGTAGCTACAATAGCAAAGTTTCTAAGAACAACATTATCATCTTTAGATAACTCTATAAAAAGACTTGGTTGTTGTTTTGCAAAAAGTAATAAATCTCTTTTTAATTCTTTAGAACTTAAACTATTAACACTAGATCCTTTTTCAACTCTTAATATTGCTTCAGCTTGATCTATATCCATTTCATAAGCCATATTCATAGCGGCTAATTCCATTTCTAAGTAGTCGTGATGACTTTCAGCTTCAACAACAGAATCATGTTCTGTAAATACAACTTCTTTGTGAGGATGCTTCTCAAGAAACTCTTGTAAATTTCTTTTTTCTTTTGGAACCATTAAGTGTCCCATTTCAAACATAATATGTTTTAAAGTAACATTACCTTTTTGTTCATCAACAAATATGCTTTTATGATTAGTAGCATATCTTAATTCTCTCTCGTAGCCAGCTTTTGGATCAAACCATACTAGTGGATATTTTTGAGAGTGTTTAGAAGGTAAAGTATATGTAAGAGGATTTTTATCTCTTAATAGATAATAATTTCTATCTTTATATTCCCAAGTGTCTTGTTTTACTTGAGGCTTTTTCTTTTCTTTTGTTTCCATAATATAATATAATATAATAATTAAAAAAGACCCCGCCGAAGCGGGATCTTATTGTTTTTTTTACAAGCTCGCGCCAGTAACAGTTAAGTCTGTTGCACTTAATTTTACTAATGGAGCAGGGCCTGAGGCTCCGTCCATAACATCAATTGCGTCAACAACTAACTGTACATCAGCTTGAGTTAAGTTACTACCGGTAGATGCAATAGTTGTTTTAGTGCTTCCACTATAACTTATTACAACGTCGTTACTATCTAACTTTACACTTATAACACCGTCAGCTGATGCAATATCAGATGCACCTGCGCTTTTGTCTAATTTTATGTGTCCCATAATTTCTATTCTTTTAAATGTTAATAATTAATTATGCTCCTTTGAATAACACGAAGTTATTAGCAGCTTGTGTAACTAAACATCTTTCAGATAAGAAACTTACAGTCATCGCATCTAAAGTATCAGTATATGCACCACCGACAGAGCCAGTAATCCAAGACTTCATTCTTCGATCTTCAGTTTCAGAAGCTCTATATCTTAC
>MDTG01361140.1_pt1 | contig 23150 bp, 24 predicted proteins | sample 811421 | NCBI WGS metagenome assembly MDTG01 (sample SAMN05326645, study PRJNA326480) | marine metagenome | isolation source: seawater | place: Pacific Ocean: South East | collected 2011
TCAAGCGGACCCATAATATTCAATTACCATAATTTATTTTGATTGCCTTTTTGTAAGCCTCTCTTGAAATCATTTTTTTGTAATAAGAGAGTACTGCTTTCGGCAGTTGAAGTTTATATGCAATAGCCCAATCGAGACAAGAGACAAGCAAAATATCTGCAAGGCTAAAATCCAAACCAAATAGCGTATCTTGTCTTTTTAGCTTTTTCTCAACAACCGATAATTGTTTATAGAAATATTCTTCGCAACTTTTTACAACACTAGGAGCATCTCCGTAGATTTGTGCAAGATCACCATGGCGTCTCATAACATATAGTGAAGTCTCATCTAATTCTCCATAAATGAAATTACACCATTCATCTTCCAACGCCCTCAATTTTTTTTCTTTGGGTATAAAATCACTCTTGGCAATATCAAGTCTTTGTAAATAACGACATATAGCAAGGCTTTCGGATAGGAGAAAATCTCCATGCTTTAAAAGAGGTATTTTTTGTTTTGGATTTAATTCAGTATATTTTTCAGTACGTGTCTCACCTGTTCTTGGACCGATGGGATAATGAATATATTCGATATGAACTTCTTCAGCCATCCATATTGGCCTCAAAGTTCTAGCCGTGCCGGCGCCATACAACTCAATGACTGAAGTCAAATCTCTCTCCGGTGAAACAAATTTTTATCTCATCAATTTATAGAAACATTTGGATCAATGTACCCAAAAAGGCCAAAAAAAAGAATTTAAATTTTTTTCTTCTTAGTACTATACAAATTATTTATATATGTATATAATTGTCATCAATATCAAGAGGCGTTTGATTTCTCCCCAGAATAAACCTCTCCAAGGCAGACCCTTAAGATATTGTTTTTGCAACTGAGAGACGTTTAATTCTCCCCAGAAAAACCTCTCCAAGGTAACTCACTCAGTTCTTAAGCAGGATGCAGTTGTCTAACATATGCTGCACTAGCTATCAAAGCTGTATCCTGCTCTCTATGGTAGGTGGAGCTTTAAAATTAATTTTTGGTTGGGCGCAGCAAAAAGTTTCATCTACCACCCTTATACAAGTTCTTGAAAAATATATTAAGCTTTTCCCAACAATGTGAAATAATCCTGTTTTTAAATAGGAGAGAATAATTAATACAACACCTTCAGAAGATTTTGAACTATCTCTGCAGTCTCTAATAGAGATCTTCTTCAATCAGATTTATTTAATTGTTGGATTAACACTAGCAGTTTCAATTTCTTCAATCTTGTATTCTTTATCTCTTGATAGATATTATAAAGCTCACGTTCTGATGGTTTCCGCACTAGAATCCAGCACTCAAAATTCATTGCTCGGCGGATTACTTGGAGGGGACGATACTGTGGTTGTTCCGAAAGGAAAAGTTACAACTGAAGAAGCTGCTGCTATCCTAACTTCAAGAAGATTTATAGAAAATTTTATAAACGACAATAAACTTCTTCCAATTTTATTTGCTGAATCTTGGGATAAAAAAGAAAGAAAATGGAAATTAGATCTAGATTCTCCACCAACTCTTCTAGATGGTTATGAACTAATGGTAGACAGTCTTGAAATTTCTTATGATGATTCATTAATAACTTTGGAGTTATTTTTTGCTTCACAAGAAGAAGTCGCTGAAATTTTGAATGGCTTAATTTACGATGTAAATACATACATAAGAAATCGTTCAATAAATGAATCTGAGAAAAACATTGCATTCCTTCAACAAGAAATAAGTAAAACCCAACTTTCAGCCTCTAGAGACATGCTTTATAGGATTGTCGAGCAACAAACTCAGTCGATAATGATAGCTAATACCCGAGAAGATTATGCTTTTAAGGTAATAGATCCTGGAGTAAAGCCAATCCAGCCTGCTGGGCCAAATAGGAAATTAATAGTCATCATTGCTACTATACTCGGACTTGTTCTAAGTTGTTTGTATGTCTTATTTTCGCATTTTATTTCTATAAGTAGAAAACATTGAAAACTATAGTCACAGGAGGGGCAGGATTCATAGGTTCTGCTCTAGTAAGAAAGTTAATAAAATCACTTGAATATGAAGTTATGGTCTTAGACTCATTGACTTATGCTTCACAGATGGATTCACTAGAAGAGGTATCGGAAAGTGAGCTTTTTTCTTTTTCTGAGACTGACATTTGTGACTCGAAGTCTTTGATAGAAATTTATGAAACCTTTCAGCCAGATTTTGTTTTTAATCTAGCGGCCGAGACTCATGTTGACCGTTCTATAGATTCACCTGAACTCTTTTTAAGGACAAATATCATCGGTACATTTTCGTTACTTGAAGTTTCATTAAAATACTGGCGGGATTTGGACGCAACAAGCAAAGATAAGTTTAGATTTTTGCATATTTCAACCGACGAAGTATTTGGCGACCTTAAGGAAAATGAACCGCCATTTAAAGAGACAAATAATTATGACCCTAGTTCACCTTATTCTGCTAGCAAAGCAAGCTCAGATCATTTAGTTAGAGCTTGGCATAGAACATATAATCTTCCAGTGCTTTTAAGTAATTGTTCCAATAATTATGGTCCCTTCCAGTTTACAGAAAAGTTAATTCCATTGATGATAGTTTCTGCCTTACGAGGTCTCAAACTTCCCATATATGGGAATGGAAAACAAATAAGAGATTGGCTTTTTGTTGATGATCATGCCGATGCCTTGATAAAAATAATTCACGAAGGGCTTGTTGGTGAAAGCTATAACATCGGGGCTTCATGCGAAAAAACCAATTTAGAAGTAGTAGAAGAAATATGTAATGTATTAGACGAAACTCAAGATACAAAACCAAATGGTATCAAGAGTTTTAAAGAATTAATCTCTTTTGTAGATGATAGACCAGGCCATGACCAAAGATATGCGATTGATTCAAGTAAGATAAACAAAGAATTAGGATGGCATGCTGTTGAAAGTTTTCAAAGTGGATTAAGAAAAACTGTAGATTGGTACTGCGAGGCGATTGAAAAACTTCCTTACCAAGAAGAAAGAATAGGTAAATCTAGAGAATAACTTATGAAAGGAATAATACTTGCGGGAGGTAAAGCAACTAGGCTATATCCAGTTACAAAGGTTTTATCGAAACATTTACTGCCGATTTTCAATAAACCAATGATCTTCTATCCTCTGACCACAATGATTCAGGCAGGGATAAGAGATATTCTCATAATCACTACTCCTCATGATCTCCCTCTTTACAGAGAACTTCTAGGAGACGGCAAATTATTTGGCGTGAATTTAACTTACCTCGAACAGCCAAAACCCAATGGCCTGGCTGAAGCTTTCATCATAGGAGAAAAGTTTATTTCGGGTGATAGTTGCTCTTTAATATTGGGAGATAATTTATTTTTTGGCAGTAGTTTTCAGGAAAAAACACTAGATGCCTGCATGAATAATCAAGGAGCGTCAATTTTTGCATACAGAGTCGATCGACCTGAATCTTATGGGGTTATTGAATTCGATAAGGATATGAATGCTTTATCAATAGAAGAAAAACCTAGAAAACCCAAGAGCAATTATGCTGTAACAGGATTGTACTTTTATAATAGTGATGTAACAGAAATTGCGAAATCTATAACTCCTTCAGATAGAGGCGAATTAGAAATAACTGATGTGAATTCTGTTTATTTGAAAGATTCAAATTTAAAAGTTGCCACACTCGGTACTGGAACAGCTTGGTTAGATACTGGCACTCATGATTCTTTAATAGAAGCTTCCTCATTTGTTAGAACTATCGAAAACAGACAGGGTATTCCAATTGGATCGCCTGAGGCGGCTGCTTATAAAAATAATTGGATTGATAAAAATGACATACTTAAAATGATAGAAAGTTATCCTTCTGATCATAATTATAAGAATCTGCTTTTAAAATTTCTTGAAGAGTAAAATGTTAGAAGTAGAAAATACCAACATTGAAGGTGTTATTTTAATAAAGCCAGAAGTATTTATTGATGACAGAGGTTATTTTTCAGAGACATACTCTAAGAAAAAATATGAAAGCCTAGGTATCCGAGAAGAATTTGTTCAAGATAATCACTCAAAATCAATAAAAAATACTTTGAGAGGACTTCATTATCAATCAAAACAAACTCAAGGTAAGCTTGTTAGAGTTATAAGTGGCGAAGTGCTTGATGTCGCTGTCGATATTCGCACTAAATCAAAGACTTTCGGAGAATTCTTTTCCGTCGTGCTAAATGAGGAAAATCATTATCAGCTTTACATGCCACCTGGCATAGCACATGGGTTTTATGTCATATCAGAATTTGCTGATTTTGAGTATAAGTGTACTGATTACTATAGCCCTCAAAATGAAAAAGGAGTTCTCTGGAGTGACCCGGACTTAAAAATTGATTGGCCTTCGAAAAAACCAATAGTCTCGAAAAAAGATTCAAATTATAAAAGACTTAAAGACATCTCTTCAGAAGATTTACTTTAGTCAAAAAGCAAAGCTGATAAATGAAAGTATTGATAACTGGAGCTAATGGGCAGTTAGGCAAGGAAATGATCGATTTGTCTCCCAAATTCAATTTGAGTGTAGAAGCATTCAATAAAAATAACCTTGATATTACGAACAAAAATAAGCTGCAGGATACTTTAGATATGATTGAACCAAAAATATTAGTTAATACTGCGGCGTTTACTTCTGTCGATAAAGCAGAAACCTTCAAAGAGAGTGCTTACGCAGTAAATCATCAAGGTCCTAAAAATTTAGCTGAGTTGTGCAGAGAACGATCCATTTTTCTCATTCATATCTCAACAGATTATGTATTCAATGGATTAAAGGGTAGCGAGTATGAAGAGCATGATCAAGTCTCTCCAATCAACACTTATGGAGATTCAAAGCTGAAAGGAGAGGAGGAAATAAGGTCAATTATTTCAGAGCACATTATCATAAGGACAAGCTGGGTTTTCGGAGCCTATGGACATAATTTCATACAGACAATTTTGAATCTAATAAAGAATGAGAAAGATTTAAAGATAGTCAATGACCAATTTGGCTGCCCTACCTCCACCAGGTCTCTTGCAGACTGTATATACCAAATTTGTACAAAATATTCGAAGAATGAAGATTTTGAGTATGGCACTTATCATTTTACGAATCAGCCTTCAACTTCATGGCATAACTTCGCAAAAGAAATTATGGATTTGGCATACAAATATAAGATTATCAACGAAATAAAGAATATTGAATCGATATCTCACAAGGAATATTCTTCTTTGGCATCAAGACCGCTTAACTCAAGTATGTCCTCTAGAAAAATTTGTGAGATGTTTAACCTTGCTGGTTCACAATGGAAGGAAGAATTAGAATTAGCTATAACAAAACTTTCAATTAAATGAACAAACAAAACTTCATTTCAAACTTCCTTGAGCTCTCAAAAATATTGTCTCGGAAGAATAAGCTTAGACTCTTGATGCTTGTCATAATGATGTTTGTTTCTGGCATAGCAGAAATAATTACCTTAGGCTCAGTTTATCCTTTTCTCGCCTCAATTATTAATTCAGATATTCTTTTTAATGATGGATTCCTCGGAAACGTATTGATTTTTTTGGGGTTGGACAAATCAGCAAATTTTTTGATGCTGATGTCTCTTTTTTTCTGCTCAGCCGTAGTTATTTCTTCTTCGATAAGGATTTTTATCACTTGGCTGAATTATAAATGGAGTTATGAACTAGCTGCAGATTTAGTAATTAAAAATTACAAGTCATCACTCTATGAAAGTTATTTAACTCATATATCTCGAAATAGCAGTGAAATGATTAGTGCCATATCTCACAAAACATCAAATCTAGTCGGCTCACTTGTGCTACCCTTTCTTAATTTAATTCAACTAACGATCCTTTCAGCCTCTATTTTAGCTGGTTTGATCATTCTTTTACCAATTTACTATTTAATAATAATCTCTGTGCTTGGAATTTTTTATTTATTTCTTGCATTTAGAGTTAGAAAAAGACTTGTTAGAAACTCTGAAGTTATTTCGTTAAATCAAATAAGAACTATTAAAATCCTTCAAGAGTCTCTCAACGGCATCAAAGACATAATCTTAGGGAATTATTATGACAAATTCATAGACGATTTTTCCCAATCTGAAAGACCTTATCGAAGGGGCTATGGATCAAATGCTTTCTTAGTTGTTTTTCCAAGGTTCCTAATTGAAGCAATAGGCATTTTAATTATCGTATTTCTTGCGTACTTATCTTTTTCTTCGTCAGAAGATCCATCTTCAACTCTTCCTACTATAGGCATACTTGTTTTGGCGATCCAAAGACTTCTTCCTTATCTTCAGCAGATTTATCAAGCTTATGGCAGCATAAAAGGTAATACTGAATTGAACTCAGAAGTTATTAAAATGTTGGTCGAAGGAAATAAAATTAAAACAGTATCATCTGGGAACGAAACTGAAAATTTTCATTTTAACAATTCTATAGAGCTTAAAAATGTGGATTTTGGTTATACTTCGGCTAATAATTTTGCCCTAAATAATGTTTCTGTAAAAATTTATAAAGGTCAAAAAGTTGGCATTATTGGCTCAACTGGAAGTGGTAAAAGTACTCTTGTTGATTTCTTGATGGGTCTACTGCCCTTCAAAGAAGGAGAAATTATTGTTGATGACATAAAATTGACGGAAAATTTGGTTCCTTCTTGGCAAAAAATCATCCTTCATGTACCACAATCTATATTTCTCTCAGACGGTTCTATCAGGAGTAATATTGCTTTTGGGGAAAGAACGAATCAAATTTCTGAATCACGGATTTTAGATGTAATAGAGTCTTCTCATCTGACTGAATACATAGACTCTCTTCCTGAAGGACTAGAAACTAAAGTTGGAGAAAGAGGTCTGCAATTATCTGGGGGACAAATACAAAGAATTGGCATTGCAAGGTCTTTATATAAAGGTGGAGATATTCTGATTCTCGATGAAGCAACCAACTCCCTTGATAAAGAGACAGAGATAAACATAGTCAAAACGATTAAGAAGTTAGATAAAAAAATGACGATGATTATGATTGCTCACAATTTAAGCACTCTGGAAGGGTGTGATATGTTAATAATTATGGAGAAGGGCAAGGTCATTAGAACAGGGCCTTATAATGAAGTAGTCACTAGCAAAGAGTTTAAAAAGATATCTGGAGAAATGTCTGGAAAATGATTTCAAGTAAAGAAAGAAATATTTTAGTAACTGGATCTGGAGGTTTTATCGGTTCTAAATTGGCGACGAACTTTAAAAACGAGGTTGCAACACTCGATAAATACAAGCATTCACTTTTTAAGTATAAATCTTTAAAGCCTTTACTTGAAAAATGCGATGTAATCTATCACTTAGCGGGAGTGAATGCAGGAAGCGGCTATGATCCATCTTCCTCGGAATTAACTAAGAATAACATTCATGGAACTTATAATCTTATTCAAGCAATCAAAGAATTTTGCTCACAGCCCCCTTTATTTGTATTGATGTCGAGTATACATGTTTACGATAAATCCTCTGAAAACTTTTCAGAATCAGATAGCCTAGGCCCCTCTTCAATTTATGGCATGAGTAAGCTTTCTCAAGAATATTTAGTTTCACAAGCGCACCAACTTGGTATTTTAGATTCTGTAGTTCTTAGGGCTTCAAATATATATGGAGGGTCCTGCAGGCCTTACTACAATTCTGCCATCGCTACTTTTTGTGATCAGATAATAAAGGGCGAGACAATTCCGTTATTTGCAAGAGGAGACGCCACCCTAGACTTGATTTATATAGACGATGTTATACGAATTTTGCAAAATGTTGATATTCTTTCTCGAGATAACAAAACAGTTTATAACTTGGCAAGTGGAAAAACCTTTTCTGTAAAGAAAATAATTGAAATTCTTGATGAGGTTAGTGACTTAGAGATCAAAACTAAATTGATTGACTCGCCTGTTCTTAATTTTTCTATAAATACAGAAAGGCTCAATCTTGCGTTACCTGAATTTGAATATACAACTCTTGAGGAAGGTTTAAAATTGACCTACGAGGAATATCATGGACTTAATAAATAAGAAGGTACTAGTTTTAGGTGGAGGAATATCTGGCTGTTCAACAGCTTGGATTTTAAAGAGGCTTGGAGCCGATGTTTCTATTGTAGAAAAGGAAAAAAAGTGCGGAGGGATTGGTAGAACCCATTACTTGGACGGTAATAAGTATGAAATTGGACCTCACATTTTGCATGCTAAGCAAGATCACACAATCAATTTTTATAAGATGTATGGGGCAAGGACCATAGAATATTATGCCAAGATGTGTTCCGATGACACCTTGGAGAATTTGGTGGATTTTCCTTATTCAGTCGATTCAATTTTCCAGCTTCCCAGAGAGTTGGGTAGAGAAGTGGTTAAAGAACTTTTCGAATCTCGCAGTACGGAAATAGATCAATCTAACCTTGAGACTTACTTGAAGTCAGTCGTTGGAGAGACTTTGTATAATAAATTCAACGCAGGTTATTCGAAGAAATTTTGGGGAAAAGATCCTCGAGAGGTTCCAGCAAATGGCGCCGCTAGCTGGATAAACCTTAGAACCTCTGATAAGAGACTTTTCTCTGAGTGGCAAGCATACCCTAAAGGTGACTTCAATTCATTTATGGATTGGGTTAGAGAGGGCATTCCAATAATAAATGCTGAGGTTTTAGGTTTAGAAAAAGGTAAATCCCACATTAAATCCATAACAACTTCTGAAGGCGATCTTAAGGCAGATCTTTATATTTCTACTCTACCTTTGAAAAGTTGTTTTTCTGAAATGCCAGAGGACTTGTCTTACGTAGGAAATGTTCTAGTAGCTGTTAAATTAGATGAGGGCCCTGTTTTTCCCGAAGGAGTAGGCGGTATATATTTCCCCAATGATAAATATCAATTTAAAAGAGTATGCGAATATCCTAGTATGACCGATGAATCTTATCCTAAATTATCAAACGGAACATTGTTAGGTTTTGAGTACAATGTGTTTCCTTGGAAAGAGGAACTTCCTGAGAGCTTTTATGTAGACGAAGTGCTGCAAGCCTGTCTTGACTTAACAGGGCAAAAACCTGTCTCTCACAGATATCATTACTACAGAGATGTTTATCCCATTAAGGATGACAAACAAATGGAAGTTTTCTCCAAGATTCAAACAGAAGTCAGCTCATACAATAATTTTTTTCTAACTGGAAGATTTGGAAATTTTAGGTATGTAAATATGAATGATTGCATAGAAATGTCATTTGATTTGATTGGAGACCTAACCGGCGCTCCTTTAGAAGAAACTTTAGCAAAAGTAAATCTATGAATATTTCGGTGTGTATACCCCTTTATAACGGGAAAGATTGCCTCGAAAATGCTCTCGAATCCTTGGTCAATCAAACTAGAAAACCCGATGAGATTGTTATAAGAGACGATTGTTCTACCGATGGGGGAGTTGCAATTGTTGAAAAATTTAGAAGTTTGAATATTGATCTTAAAATCAATAAAAAAAATTTGGGAATGATTGGAAATTGGAATAAATGTCTCGAAGACTCCCAAGGAGATCTAGTAACTTTTTTACACCAAGACGATGGTTATGAACCAAATTTTCTTTTAGAACTAGAGACAGATTTCCAAAATGACAAGAAAATTGGTCTATGGGCATGTCAGACATATGTAAAAGGACAAAAAAGTGAAAATAAGTATTTAGATCCAGATTTAACTAATGAAAAAGATCTACTGAAAAAAATCTATACGTGGGAATATATACCTGCACCTACTGCAGTATCTTTTAGGAAAACTGCACTTCTTGATGTTGGTTTTTATGACAGCCAATATAAATATGTTGCCGAGCCAGATTTGTATTTTAGGCTTATTTCAAATGGATACCTAATGTTTAGTTCAAACAAAACCCTTGCCTGGAGAACACTACCTGAAACAAGAGCTACCTCTCAGTTCGGTGGCTCGGATCTTTATTACAATGAGTGGCTTTATTTTTTGGAGAAGTTTTCTTTCGGGAATTCTTCCATAGATGAAGATGCAAGGAGCATCGCCTTTTCAAATTTTTATGAAAAATCAATTTATTCCTCTACCTCAATGTTAATCAATTTACGTTTTAAAGAGGCTTCTAAAATTCTAAAAACTGTTTTTTCTAGAGGAAGGAATTTTGAAAGACTTTTGAAACAAAAAAACATTGGATACAAAAGTTTACTTTTTCTAATGCTGAAAAGCAGTTCGAAAATTTTTTATTTCTTCCTTAGGCATAATATTGCGTTAACATATAGATCAATAAAAGGTCGGTTTACTTACGATTAAATATAGATAAGGGGTTTTATTTTGAAATACTATCCAGATACGAATGAATTTTCTCTAAAAGAATTTTCTCTCGATTATGTATCCAAAATCAAACATATCTTTGAAAACCTTGATGAGGATAACTTAGAGGTTGTATTCAATAAATTGGCAAGAGCGATAGAGTCGAAAAAGACCATATTTACTTGTGGTAATGGAGGGTCATCCTCGATAGCAGAACACTTAGTTTGTGATTTTGTAAAAGGGAGTTCCACTGATACCAATATAGACCCAAAAGTATTCCCTCTCTTAAATACTCCTGTCATTACAGCAATCGGTAATGACATTGGATATGATGATATCTTTTCCTATCAGATCGAAAAATATGCTGAGCCAGACGATGTCCTTTTTTGCGTTTCAAGCTCTGGAGACTCTCCAAATATAGTTAAAGCAATCGAGGTGGCAAAAGAAAGAAAGCTTCTCACGTTAAGTTTTGTAGGTTTCGCTGGAGGAAAAGCCAAGGATCTAAGTGATTTGTCGATACACATAAAGTCTAACAACTATGGAGTTGTTGAAGATTCGCATCATATTTTAATGCATCTCTTTTCTCAATATTTGAGGCTCAGTTACATAGATGATAAAAATAAAATTGGGAAAATTAAATTCTAATTATTTCATTGTCTTAAGCAAGCAGCCCCTTCAAATAAATTTAATAACATAGCATTTCATCATAATAAGTATAATGTCCGTTTAAAGCATTTATGAAATTGACTTAGTCAACAATGGGTAAAAGTAAGAACATTTTAATTACTGGTGCAGATGGATTCATCGGTTCACACCTTGCCGAAATGCTTTTGTCGGAAGGTCATAATATTAAAGCCCTATCTTACTATAATTCATTTAATAGCTGGGGATGGTTAGAAGAAGTAAATATAAATAAAGAGCTTGAAATAATATCGGGAGATATAAGAGATCCATATTTCTGTAAAGAAATTACGAAAAATATAGATCAAGTTTTTCACCTTGCAGCCTTAATCGGAATACCTTATTCATATACGGCTCCCGATAGCTATATAGATACAAATATAAAAGGCACACTGAATATTTGTAATGCTGTTAGAGATAATGATGTTGAAATGATGGTCCACACATCAACAAGTGAAGTTTATGGCACAGCCCAGTATGTGCCCATAGACGAAAATCATCCTCTTCAGCCTCAATCACCGTATAGCGCTTCTAAAATAGGTGCCGATTCACTGGCTATGAGCTTCTATAGTGCATTTAATTTACCATTAACTATTGCTAGGCCTTTTAACACATATGGACCTAGGCAGTCAGCAAGAGCAGTTATCCCTTCCATAATTACTCAAATTGCAAGCGGTAAGAAAGAAATAAAAGTTGGAGACTTGAGTCCAACAAGAGACTTTAATTATGTAGAAGATACTTGCAGGGCATTTATTGAAATTGCAAAGACTCCGGATTCTATGGGAGAGACTATTAACATTGGTTCTAACTACGAGATTTCAATATTTGATACTTTGACTAAAATAAAAAAAATTATGAATTCAGATGCAGAATTCCTTATAGATGATGAAAGAGTAAGGCCTGACAAATCTGAAGTCGAGAGGCTCTGGTGTGACAATTCTAAGTTAAAAAACCTAACTGGGTTTGAACCAAGGATCGGTATCGATGAAGGCCTAGAAAGAACTATCAATTGGTTTGTTGATGAAAAAAATTTGAAAAAGTATAAATACGAAATTTATAATGTCTGAGATTCTTGTTGATTTCATTAGATCCATCTATAAAACTCAAGATTTCATTCCATTGCATGAGCCTAGATTTGACACTCAAGACAAAGAGCTATTAATAAAGACTCTTGATTCAACTTACGTTTCTTCTGTTGGACCTCTCGTAGAGGAGTTTGAAAAGAAATGTTGTGCTTTTACCGGTTCAAATTTTTGTGTAAGTACGTTCAATGGAACTTCTGCACTTCATGCAGGGCTTAAGGTATTAGACGTAACATCACAAGATGAGGTGATAACCCAATCTCTAACTTTTGTCGCGACAGTGAATGCCATTCACATGAGTGGCGCGAGTCCTATATTTGTGGATGTGGATAAAAATACATTAGGCATGTCACCAAAATATCTAGAAGAATTTTTAAATAATAATTGTGAGATAAGAGCCGAAGGTTGTTGGAATAAGTCCTCTTCAAAATATATAAAGGCCTGTATGCCAATGCATACCTTTGGATTTCCCTGCGAGATTGATGAGATCGTGAAAATTTGCAAAAAATTTAACATTCAAGTCATTGAGGACTCAGCTGAGTCCTTGGGTTCCTTTTATAAAAATAAACATACAGGAACATTTGGAAGTATGGGAATGCTTAGTTTTAATGGAAATAAAATCATTACTACAGGATCCGGTGGAATGATTCTTTTAGAAGACAAGGAAGAGGCAAATCTCGCAAAACACCTTACCACTACAGGAAAATTGCAGCATAAATGGGAGTTTAATCATGACATGCCAGCCTTTAACTACAGATTACCCAATCTCAATGCATCTTTGGGAATCACACAAATTTCTAAGTTATCTCTTTTTTTAGAATCAAAAAGGAAACTTGCGGAAAACTACTTAAGATGGGGAAAAGAAAACTCCTATCATTTTTTTGAAGAGCCAAAGAATTGTTCAAGTAATTATTGGCTCAATACTCTTTTAGCTGAAAATGCAGATCATAAAGAACAACTTTTAAAGGTCACTAACGAAGAAAACATCATGACCCGACCTGCCTGGACTCCTATGCACATGCTTCCGTTTAACAGTAGTTTCCAAAAAGATGACCTTAAAAATACTATGTGGCTTTTCAAGAGAATAGTCAATTTACCTAGCAGCGTACCAACCAATGCCTAAAAAAATCTTAGCTGTCACAGGAACTAGGGCTGATTACGGTTTACTTAGTAAAACTTTAAAGGCAATAAATCAGTCCAAAAACTTGTCCTTAAGTCTTTGCGTAACTGGAACTCATCTCTCAAAAAGTTTTGGAGAGACAAAGAGGTTTATCGATGAAGACGGAATTACTATCGATCACAAAATAAATATTATCGAAAATACCTTTGATGAAAACTCGGTTTCACGGTCAGTTGGATTGATGATTACGAATTTTTCAAAGTATCTAGATGAAGTAAAACCCGATTGTGTTCTTTTACTGGGAGATCGATACGAAATTTTTGCTGCTGCTTCAAGCTGCCTCATGAAAGCAATACCTGTAGCTCATATACATGGAGGAGAGCTTAGTGAAGGTGCATTTGATGATGCGCTAAGACATTCAATTACAAAAATGTCTCATATTCACTTTACCTCTTGTGAAGAGCATAGGAATAGAGTGATACAGTTAGGAGAATCTCCATCAAATGTCTTTAACTTCGGCGCTCCAGGAGTTGAGTTAATTAAGTCTACTAAATTGCTTTCTAAAAAAGCAATTTTCAGAGACCTAGGAATTAAATTGTTTGAAAAAAACTTTATGATAACCTTTCATCCAGAGACTTTAGATACTCATCTTAGCCCAAGCCTGCAAATCAATAACCTTCTATCAGTGCTTGAAAAATATCATGATACAAAATTGATCTTTACTAGCGCAAATGCCGACCCAGGAGGGCACGTCATTAATGACAAAATTCTTGAGTTTGTTAGCAAAAATGAGAATGCGTCATTTCATTCCTCTTTAGGTCAAAAGAACTACCTCTCTTTGTTAAGTTATTGCGACGCTATGATTGGAAACTCTTCTAGCGCTTTAATCGAAGCGCCGTCTTTCAAATTACCAGCACTAAATATTGGCCATAGGCAGAGATCAAGGATGAAATCTAACAATGTATTTGATTGTGAGAACGAGGTACATTCTATACAGGAGGCTTTGCTTAAAGTAACCTCTACCAATAGAGAATTAATCACTAACCCCTTTGATGGAGGAAAAACCTCTGTGAAGATAGTCGAAACTCTTGAAAATATTAATTTAAAAGATATCCTAAAAAAGAAATTTAACGATCTCTTGTAATGAGCAGAACTTTTTTGATCGCTGAAGTTGGGGTAAATCATAATGGAGATCTCAATAAGGCACTTGAGCTAATTGACATTGCATCTGAATCAGGAGCAGATGCAGTGAAGTTTCAAACATTTATCTCTGAGGACCTCACTTCTAAATATGCTCAAAAAGCTTCTTATCAGCAATCTAATGCCAAAAGAAATGAATCCCAGTTGGAAATGCTTAAAAAGCTTGAATTATCAAAAAGTCATTACCATTCGATCATAGCTAGATGCATGGAAAGAAATATTAAGTTCATGTCTACAGCCTTTGACAGCGAGAGTCTCAAGTTTTTAACACAACAACTTAAGGTAGAAATACTTAAAATACCTTCAGGTGAAATTACAAATGGACCGTTTTTATTTGAGCATGCTAGAACTGGGTTGGACATTATTCTTTCGTCAGGCATGTCGAGTACAAAGGAGGTAGAAGATGCTCTAGCTTTCATTTGTTTTGGATATTTAAATCCTAAGAAACATTTAAATCCGGAAGATGTATTCAGATGTTATCAGACAGAGGAAGGAAAAAGTGTTTTGAAAGATAAGGTTGTTATTCTTCATTGCACAAGTCAATATCCTGCTCCTATCGAAGACATAAACCTTAATGCCCTAAAAACTTTGAAAAGAAAATTCGGTCTCAGAATTGGTTACTCAGACCATTCTCTTGGATTTTTAGTTTCGTCCAATGCAATTTCTCTAGGTGCAGAAGTTATTGAAAAACACATAACTTTAGATAAAAGCCTACCGGGACCTGACCACAGCGCTTCTTTAGAACCAAATGAATTCAAGGAATTTGTTGACGTAATTAGAAGAACTGAACTTTTTCTTGGAGATGGCATCAAAAAAATTACTAGTTCAGAGTTAGAAATAAAAGATGTGGCAAGAAAAAGTATTGTGGCCAATCAGCCAATAAAAAAAGGGGAGATATTTACTGAAGAGAATTTAACCATTAAAAGACCGGGTACAGGTATAACTCCAATGAAAATTTGGGATTTATATGGAATTGCAAGCCCTAAAGATTTTCTTAAAGATGAGATAATTGAAATATGATGGATAAAAATATTCCTATTATTGTCCTTGGCTCAGGAGGTCACGCTAAAGTTCTTATAGAGACTTTGAGAGAAAATCAAATTCCGATTGTTGGAGTTACCAGCTTAACTTTGAATAAGAACGACGACTTTTTGGGCCTTAAAGTCATAGGTAATGATGATGACGTAAATAAATATAATCAGAGAGAGATTCTTCTTGTAAACGGTATTGGATCCTTACCCGGCAACACTAAAAGAAAGGAATTATCTGCTTTGATGAGGCAAAAAGGCTATGAGTTTTTTTCTGTTATCCATCCTCAAAGCATAATAAGCCCATCAACTGATATAAAAGATGGCGTTCAGATAATGGCTGGAACCGTGATTCAGGCAGGTTCATGTATTGGTTCAGATACTATAATCAATACAGGATCTATAATTGATCATGATTGCGTTATAGGCAACGATTGTCATGTTGGGCCCGGATCCGTCTTGAGCGGAGGAGTGACAATAGGCGATGGAACACACATTGGTACAGGATCAAATATCATTCAAAATATAAAAATTGGAAAAAATGTTATTATCGCTTCAGGCTCTTCAGTATTTAGAGATATAGATCCCGATACTAAATTTATCCAAAAGAAATAATTATGAAAGATTTTAAGGAGACCTTCATAAAGGTTGAGGCTGACGTAAGAACCTCAATTGAAATAATTCATAAATCTGGGCATAGAATAGGGTTGGTCGTAGATAAGGAATCAAAATTACTTGGAACCGTCACTGATGGAGATATAAGAAGAGCCCTCCTTAATAAAATTGACATGTCTGAAAGTGTATTGAAGATAATGAATGAGAAGCCTACCTTCTCTTCAAAAAGAGAAACCTCAGAAGAAAAAATTAAAATAATGCAGGATAGAGATATCTTACACATACCTATACTTGATAGCGACGGCTCAGTAATTGGCCTGGACTCTATCCATGATTTACTTAAGAAACCCACATTCAATAATCCGGTAGTAATAATGGCAGGCGGTTTTGGTAAAAGACTTATGCCATTGACAGAGGACACACCAAAACCACTATTAAAGATTGGGACAAAACCTATTCTCGAAAGAATCATAAATAATTTCGCAGAACTTGGATTTAGAAACTTTTATATTTCACTCCACTATAAAGCTGACATGATAAAAGATTATTTTGGTAACGGCAGTGACCATAATGTTTCCATTAATTACTTAGAAGAGAAAGAGCCAATGGGAACTGCGGGCTGTTTGTCGTTGTTGCCTGAAAATCTCTTAGACCTACCTATTATTCTGATGAACGGTGATTTAATTACTGATTTAAATTTTGTAAGCCTTTTAGAGAATCATCATCATTCAGGATCTGAAGCTACCATTTGCGTTGCTGAATACGACTTTCAAGTTCCTTATGGTGTATTAGAGGTCGAGGAAAATGAAGTAAAATCAATAGCGGAGAAGCCAGTACAAAAATTTTTTGTCAACGCCGGTATCTATGTTCTAAATAAATCAATTCTTTCTAACATTGAAAAGAATCAATACACTGATATGCCGGATGTTTTATCAGAAAAGCTTTCAAATAATGAATTAATTAATACTTTTCCTATTTTTGAAAAATGGATAGACATAGGAAGAATTTCTGATTACAAGAAAGCCAATGAACAACTTGAAGAATCATAAAATACAAACTCTTCTAGTTGTTGGACTAGGAAGTATCGGCCTAAAACATATTAAGACTGTTAAAGCTATAAGAGACGAAATTAAGGTAATTGCCTTAACCTCAAGGCCTTCAGATCATAAAGAAAATCATTTAATTTCCAACATTGTTGATAATCTTGATGATGCACTAAAGCTTGTTCCTGATGCAGCAATTATTTCCAATCCTGCTTCCAAACACATTGAATTTGCAGTCCCTCTGGCAAAGAAATCTATACCTTTACTTATTGAAAAGCCTATTTCAGATAGCTTAGCCAATGTTGATCAATTAACAAAAGTTATTAATTCCACCGATAACTTTGTTTTAGTTGGTTATAACTTACGCTTTTTAAACTCCTTGAAATTTTTTCGTGATTCAGTGCAAAATAATGAGATTGGCAAAATTTTATCTGTAAGAGCTTCAGTTGGACAAGATCTCAAGACATGGAGGAAAGATAGGGATTACAGAGAGGGAGTTTCTTCCAAAAGGTCCCTGGGGGGTGGAGTTTTACTTGAATTAAGCCACGAGATTGATTATCTCAGCTGGATATTTGGAAGAATACAATCGGTAACAGGTTACTTCAATAAGGTCAGTAATCTCGAGATTGATGTTGAAGATATCTCCCATTTACTACTAAAATTTGATGATTCTTCTCAAGCCAAAGATCTTGTAGCTAATTTATCTTTAGACTTTTTAAGACAGGATATAACAAGATATTGTGTTGCCATAGGTGAAACAGGAACTCTTAGATGGGATGGAATTAATAGTAAAGTAGAACTTTTCCAAGGTGGGAAATGGAATGTTATTTTTGAAGAAAAAGCGAAAGTAGATACTTCGTATGAAAGTGAATTACAACATTTCTTTGATTGTGTTGAAAACTGTAATGAACCCTTCGTAGACTTAGAGTGTTCAATAAATGTCTTGAAGGTGATAGAAGGGATAAAGCTTTCTTATAACCAAAATACGTTTGTCGATATATTAAAATGACAATGAAAACTTATGCATTCATATTTGCTCGTGGTGGTTCCAAGGGGTTGCCAGGGAAAAACATAAAAAACCTTTGTGGTAAACCTCTGTTGGTGCATTCTATAGACATAGCTCAATCTATAGATGCTATTTCTGAGGTCTTTGTTTCGACCGATGATGATGAAATCAGAGAAATTGCACTTAAGCACAAAGCAAAAGTAATTTCACGACCTAAAAATTTAGCTTCAGATACTTCACCAGAAATAGATTCCTGGAGGCATGCAATCAGTTATCTAGAAGAATCAGGAGATTCTTTTGATCAATTCGTTTCACTTCCAACGACAGCGCCGTTACGAAGTAAAATAGATATAGAAAATGTTCTGCAATCATTTTCGGATTCTTCCGATATTGTCGTTACTGTTACGGAATCTGCCAGAAACCCTTTCTTCAATCTAATGAAATATAACGAGGATGGTTATCTTGAAACTTTTTCTAAGAATAGTTCTATACATAGAAGACAAGATGCCCCTAAGTGCTATGATTTAACAACAGTGGCTTATGTATCCAGACCAGATTACATTCTCAATAATGCTAATTTGATGGACGGAAGGGTGAGTGCTGTTAACATACCCCCCGAAAGAGCTATAGATATAGATAATGAAACAGATTTTTTTATTGCTGAGGCTTTATTAAAAAGAAAAATTGCTGATGAAAAATAAGGTAGTTTTAATAACAGGCGGTGCAGGCCGAATTGGATCCTCTTTCTCTAGGGAAGTTTTAAAATCAGGTGGTAAAGTCATTATATCAGATAAGGATAAATCTAGAGGTAATGCTCTAGAAGGAGAACTTTCCTCATCAGAGGCTGTCTTTCTTAAATCCGATACGACAGACATAAGATCTATAGATTCTTTAATCTCCAGAGCAGAAAAGACTTTTAATCAACCTATAGATTGTGCTGTCCACTGTGCTTATCCAACTTCATCTGGATGGGGCTCTAGTTTTGAAAAACTAAATCCCGAAAACCTTAAAGAAGATTTATATTTCCAACTAGGAGGGGCTATTATCTTTTCACAAAGAATTATTGATTATTTTTTAAAAAATGGTGGTGGTAACTTAGTTCATATTTCTTCAATCCAAGGGGTAACAACACCAAAATTTGAACAATATGAAGGAACTGGAATGAACTCTCCTATCGAATATTCAGCTATAAAATCTGGTGTAATTGCTGTAACAAAATATCTTGCAAAATATTACAAAAATAACAATATAAGGGTAAATTGCATAAGTCCCGGAGGAATACTGGACGGACAACCAGAAAATTTTCTTAAAAGTTATGCCGAAAATTGTAATTCTAAAGGCATGTTGAACTCGGATGATTTAGCAGGAGCTTTGACTTTTTTACTTTCCGATTCTTCTAAATACCTAAACGGTCAAAATATTATCATTGATGATGGTTGGACACTTTAGATCTGATTTATCAATCTATCAATGATGCAAAATTCGATAGCTCTGTTAGGTTTAGGGGAGATAGGAAGCAGACATCTTCAGGCTTTGACAGTAATTTCTAGTAACACTGATTTATACTGTATAGATCCTAACGTTGATTCTATGAAATTAGCTCGTTCTAGAATATCTCACTTAGTCAAAGCGAAAGACTTAAATCTTTTTTTTCATGACTCAATGAGAGATCTTCCTTCTTATTTAGACTTGGTGATTATTGCGACAAATTCAGATATTAGACTAAAAGTCTTGAAAGAAATTACTCTTAAATCTGATATTAAGAACATTTTATTTGAGAAGGTTTTGTTCCAAAAGACACATGATTTAATTGAGGCTGATAATATTTTGAGAAGAAATAAAATAAAAAGTTGGGTCAACTGCCCCAGAAGATTTTGGCCAGTTTATTCTGAAGTGAAAGCTCTTTTAGAAGGAAAAGACAATATAAAATTTGAATTGGTTGGAGGATCTTGGGGAATGGCTTGTAATTTTATCCATTATCTAGATATCTTTGAATGGATAAGTGGTTCTCGTGTAATTGAAATAGATATAAATAGCCTTGATAAAGAAATCTTTGAAAGTAAAAGACAAGGCTTTTTCGAGTTCACTGGAATGATTAATGCCAATTTTTCTAATGAAAATAAAATGTCACTAATTTCTACAACAGATAATAACTTAAGCCTTATTAGTATTTCTGCCCCAGGAATAAGCCTAGAGCTGAGTGAAAGTTCCGGAGAAATGATAGTAAAAACTGAAGCAGAAAGTTATCAAAAAAAATTTATAACTCCATTCCAAAGTGAATTGTCTGGAATTATTGCTAAACAGATTATCCAAAATAAGGAAAAGCCATTGTTACCCTCGTATCTCGAATCTTCTAGACAGCATAAACTTATGTTGAACGCTTTTATAAGTCACTACGGAAAAATTATTAACAAGAAAATTGATTACTGCCCAATTACATAAAAACCTTAAAGTTCTAATTATCGGGGCAGGTCAAATGGCTCAGGATTACTTGAAAGTACTTATTGCTTTGGGGATAACTCCAGATATTGTTTGCAGGAGTGAAGCTTCATCGACTTTATTCTTTAATAAAACCGGACTAAAAGCTACTTATGGTGGTTTGGAGAATTACTTCGATTCTAGCGACGTAAGTCTTTATTACGATTTAGCGATAGTTGCAGTAGAAATGGAAAACCTTTTTTCAGTTAGTAAATTTTTATTTGACCAAAATGTTAAGCAGTTATTGATCGAAAAACCTGGTAGCATTTCTATAAAACAAATAGAGGAAATCGAGAAACTATCTACTAGAAATAAGAAAAGAGTTTTCATTGCTTACAATAGAAGATTCTACAGTTCCACAACAAAGGCGAAAGAAATTATAGAAAAAGATGGGGGAGTAACAAGCTTTATCTTTGAGTTTACAGAGTGGTCTCATGTCATTAAAGACATAGATATTCATCCTGAAGTTAAAGAAAGATGGTTTTTAGGGAATTCTAGTCATTTAGTTGATCTGGCTTTTTACCTCGGTGGATTCCCTGAACAAATGCAATGCTATTATTCTGGAGAAAATAAATTATCTTGGCATCCTTCGGCTTCAATTTTCTTTGGCTCAGGTATTTCTAAAATGGGCGCCTTATTTTCCTACAGTGCAGACTGGACTAGCTCCGGAAGTTGGAAGCTCGAAATACTAACAAGAGAAAATCGATTAATTTTTAAACCATTAGAAAAACTGCAGATTCAAGCCAAAGGGTCAATAGAAAGTAGTTTCATTGATATAGATGACAAGAAGGATAAGGAATTTAAACCAGGGTTATTCAAGTTATTAGAATCTCTACTTAATAAAGAATACAATTCCTTAATAGAAATATCAGAACAAAGAAAATTATTTGAAATTTATCACAAAATAACAAATTACAAAAAATAGGATTTATTTTGTCAGTAGCATTCAGAATTATACCAAAGTTAGATATCAAAGGCCCGAACCTTGTTAAAGGAATAAACCTTGAAGGTTTACGAGTCTTGGGAAAGCCAGAAGATTATGCAAAGTTCTATTATGAACAAGGGGCAGATGAATTAATATATCAAGATGTAGTTGCAAGTCTATATGGAAGAAACAGTTTAGTTGATATTGTTTCTAGAACTGCAAAAGAAATTTTTATACCTCTTACTGTGGGAGGCGGAATAAAAGACATAGATGATATTTCAACAATCTTAAAGGCCGGTGCTGACAAAGTATCTATAAATACTGGGGCTATTGCTAATCCAAAATTTATTTCTAAGGCTGTAAGTAGATTTGGATCATCCACTATATTAGTGGCAATAGAAGCAATTTCCCAAGAAAATGGAGAACATCTTGCATTTACAGACAATGGAAGAAACTCTACTAATAGGAATGTAGTAGATTGGGCAATTGAAGTTGAAAAACTAGGCGTAGGAGAAATACTTATTACATCTGTTAATAAAGAAGGAACTGGGGACGGCTTCGATAGAGAATTGGTATCAGAAATTTCAGATAACGTATCAATACCAGTTATTGCTCATGGTGGGGCTGGCAAGAAGGATCACGTTTTGGATATAAAAAAAGAACTAGACCTAAGTGGAGTGGCAATTTCTTCTTTGTTTCATTATGATTTCATAAATCTAACTAGGAAACTAGAAGGCTATGAAGATGAAGGAAATACTACATTCTTGAGTAGTTTTAGAAAATTTAAAAAAGTTGAAGCTATTAGTATTTTAGAGTTGAAGAGATATTTGTCGGAAAATTCAATCCTTTTGAGGACAATAAATTGAATAAACCTAAGGTAGCAATAATAGATTATAAAATGAGTAATCTTTTTAGTATTAAAAACTCTTTTGATGTATTGGGCTTAGATTCTGTGATCACCTCAAATCCTTCAATTATTAGTTCTTGTGATGGAGCAATATTACCTGGTGTTGGAGCTTTTCCTGAGGCAATGACTCAGCTTGATCGTCTGGATCTGTCAGAGGCTATCAAAAAGTTTATAAAAACAGGTAAGCCTTTTATGGGTATTTGTTTAGGCATGCAAATGTTATTCGATAAAAGTGAAGAATTTTTTTTAACAGAAGGTCTTGGCGTAATAAAAGGAGAGGTTAAAAGCTTTAAAAACCAAGAAACTGTAACAACAGTCCCTCATGTTGGCTGGAATGCAATCCATTTACATCAAGAAAATTTAGAAAATAGATTTGATTTTTCAAACACGCTTGAAAATGAAAACTTTTATTATTTTGTCCACTCTTTTTATGTCGAGCCTCATGAAGAAAAATGCATAAAAACTTATACAACTCATGAAGGCTTTGAGTTTTGTTCTTCAATATGCTACGAAAATATTTTTGCTACGCAGTTTCATCCCGAGAAAAGTGGAAAGATGGGTTTAGAAATATTTACTAGAGTTTTTTAGAATTTTATGGCTGAAGTAGCCACATTAATGACCTGTCTTAAGGGCAGAGAAGACTTCACATCACGATATTTATATCTCGCTGATAGATTCTCTTATGAACATAAGATATTAATATTTAAAGAGAAAAACTCTGCTAATTTCATAATCCCTTCTGACATAGATGTTTCGGTAATTGAGACTGATAACGAAA
>MDTG01400999.1_pt1 | contig 23150 bp, 17 predicted proteins | sample 811421 | NCBI WGS metagenome assembly MDTG01 (sample SAMN05326645, study PRJNA326480) | marine metagenome | isolation source: seawater | place: Pacific Ocean: South East | collected 2011
ACAGAAGAAGTCACTGAAGAAGTAGTGGTTGAAGTGACCGAGGAAATTGAAACAATAGAAGAAGAAACTGTTGTCGTAGAAGTTGAAGAAGTTCAACTTGGTACTACAGCAACAGGAACTGTTACTGGTACAGCCACTTCTCAATAATAGTAAAATATAATAAAAAAGGGAGCTACTTAGCTCCTTTTTTTTATTTATTAATATATTTTTTTATAAATTCAATAGTTATAGGACTGGAAAATGGATGCAAATATTGTGTTGTCATTTCAATCTGATTGTTATCGTTATAATAAAATTTATTCTTTCTGTTCCAGTTAATACTTGCAAAATAGATTTTTTCTTCAATCAGAGTAGTCCTTAGCTTTTTTTTCCCTTGAATTGGATTTTTAATTTTTTTATAACCTTTATTTTTAACCTTTATGGATGTTACCTGTTCCAAAAGTCTCGGCTCATAAAAATTTGTTATGTATGAGAATTCTTTATCCAATTCTAAAAATGCATAATTTTCTTGATAATTCAGTATCTCAATATCATTAGGCAAACCCAACGTTTTTACAATTTTGCCATTGTATGTAAAAAGCCTAATATCATCAGCTGAGATCCATTCCAGAACTCCGTCTTTACTTCTTAAAAGTGTTAATAAAGCAGATCGTGAAGACCCAAACCGAACTCTTATAAAAGCGTACTGCGAGTTTTGAATATACTCCTCATCTACAACTATAGAATTGAGAGACAAATAATTCTCTTTCACCACATTAAAACCATAATTATATAAAGGAAAGTTCGAGCAAGAAGAAATTGCTAAGGTTAGGATGAGTATTCTAAATTTAGTCATAAAGATCATCCCAGTCTCTTTCTATTGAATAATAATTTGACTGATCAGTAACACCATAGAGAGACAGGCCTTTTATAAGATATGCAGCGCCATCTCTTGTTAAGGGTTTCAATCCGAAGTAAGTTCTGCCTTTGGCATAACTGTTTAAGAAAATTTCCAAGGGAAATGAGAAGTAAAAACCCTTATCAAAACTACCTTCACCAAACTCAGCTGAACTTATGTCTGTTAAACTAAAAAAAGCTCCCATATATAAACCACTCTTATACCTTCTTGAAAAATCTATTGTAATACCTGAATCACCGGCCAAAAATCTTCCACCTCTGATCGTAGCTAAGACATTACTTGGAGTGTGAAGATAATAAGTGTTTATGTGTCCGGTGACTATATCATAATCTAAGAAATCAAATTTCTGCTGATAATCCCTCTGTTTGACATAATATGCTTCCATACCAATTGCAAAGTCTTGATCAAAAGGCCTATATAAAACTTCACCACCGACACCGCCAAACATTTCTTCGAAAAGACCGCCAGATAATTTTGCATAAACATTTTTTATTGGATTCTTTATGTAATCTAATTGCATACGACCAATAGTGAATCCTCTTCCACCTTTGAGATAATCAACAATATCTGTTCTAACATGAGGAAGTACTGAATCCGAGGGCAGTTTTAAATCATCAAAATTATCAAAAAGGCTCATTCCTACAGAGGTTGTTAATGATAAATCTCTTGAAAACATTAACATTGAGTTACCCCTGAGATATGCCTCTCCAAAATAGAATCCATCAGGCCCCCCTACGTGACTTCTCAAAGCAGGGGTAAAAGCATACGTATGTTCTGGAAAATTAGCACGAGGAATAAATTCGAGCTCATCAAACTTTTCATTTGCTTGATATACATTTGATAAAAAGCGAACGCTTTCAAAATCTTCATCTTTCATACTTGAAACAAATTGATTTCTTGGAACTTCAATAGTGTGCATTATGGCATCAGCATTCATCGAGGAAAGTTTAAAGGTTGTAATTTTATCAGGACTGATCTCATTTAATATCCTACTTACTCTTCCAGCACCTCGGACATAACTCTGATGCTTTCTTTGAGCATATGCAACATGAAGTGAATCATCTTCAACTTCAGCAGATTGAAGGTAGATTTCGTTTTCTGCAAGATATTTAAGAGCTGTAAGATAAAGCAGTCTGTCATCGGTTGAATTAACTTGTTTAATTATTTTACTTCGAGGAATTTCTTTGACCTTATCATTTTTAATTTTTAATGGGTCCTTACCTCCATAAGAGCCTGAGTAAGTAAAACCAACTTGTAATGTGTTACCTCTAATTCTACCCAGATGAAATTTAAGATTTTTGGTTGGAGTGAATATAAAACTAAAATTTACTGGCGACTCTTGTGGAAGTGGCCTTTCTCCTTCGGGAGATATTCTGTTTCCAGATTGATCAGTACTATATCTTGTTGTGTCATATTCTAATTTCATTCTTAGCCTTGGTATTTGAGAAAAAAAGTATTCTGCTCCTCCAAATATTGAAATATTTTCTCCACTAACCCAGGCATCTGGACTTAAACTACCTCCCTGAGCTCTTTCACCAGAGTTTCCTCGAATCTTGAAATTATCACCTATTTTTGTAAAAGGATTGGTAATAGAATTTCTAGTGCTTGACAAAGTTCCCCAACCAGCTCCAATTGTTACATCAAAATTTCCAATATATTTTGATGCAACTAAATATTCAGCAGCAAATCTATTAGTACCTCCTAGATCTCTGATTCCAAATGCAACTTGCGGTAAGTTTCTAGATTCTTTTAGGAGAACAAATTTTACATCGAAGGCCTTATCTTTGAGAGATTGTCCTCCACTAAAACTAGTATATGGACTGTAAGGCCTATCATTAATGTCTGTATATTTGTATAGAGCTTCGAGCCAATCAAATGGATATCCAATTATACTTCCCCTAAAATAAGGTTGTGCTCGAGTCCAATGAAATGCAAGGGATCCAGCAGGCATTGTTCTTGCGCTTGGCATATTGATTAAACCAATCGTGCCGTATTCTGAGTGAGATGGAGATCTGAGATAGTCTCTATAATCTTGAATATCAGCTCGAGCATTAAATGAAATCAAAAAAATGAGCAACATAAAAGTTGCAATTTTCCTGAAGTCCATGAACGAGGAATTAATCGTTGGAAATAGAATTTAAGGATGCTAAAGATATTGCTATACTGCTAACAATAGGTGCAAGCGTAGTCGCAAGCTTGAGATTATTTAACTTCTTAAAATCTCTTGTGGCATAAATAACTGAACCAGGCAGTATAGAGTCATTCCCTGGAAAAATTCCAAATTTTATAAGCTTGGTTTCCCCATTAGGATAAACAACGATCACGGCTGACTTATCCACGCTAGATGTAAAGCCGCCCGCTTTTTCGATAAAATCTTTAGTACTTAATGCAGAGTTATAACTTTGTGGACCCGGACGCAAAACCTCTCCAAGAACATAAATAATATTTGACCTTTTGGGAATATGTATATTATCACCTGGCTCTAAAATTAAATCAGAACTAACATCTTTTTTTAAAAGCGTTCGATTAAATTCAGTAATGACCCTACCACTAGGTTCTATGCTTTTAAACTCATTGAGCACGAAACTCACGGCATCAAAAGGGATATTCTCACCTTGAACTAATTGCGATGATAGGTTTTTAATAGTGTCATTATATAATTTTTCGTTAAATGATTTTTCAAGCTTTTTAGCTGATTCTCTTATGAGAACACCGCCTAATGGATATGCGCTGTCCTTATATCCTCCAGCCAAATCTATCAATGAACTCAATCTATCTTGTGAAGATATAAAATAAGTTCCTGGTTTATTGACCTCTCCTCCTATGGAAACCTTTCCTCCCATAACTACATCTTGAGAGGAAATTGAAAGATTCATGCCTGGAGATAATCGAACCTCGCTCAAGGTTGATAGTGTATAGTAATTTGTATTCAGGTTATTTGTTAATGCAATTTTAGAATTTGCTTTAAATTCACGTTGAAGTAAAACAGCATCGATAATTAATCTAGCTGGAGTATTTGAAGCAACTGGATATATTCCTGAATCAAGATTCTTCCCTTCAATTAAAATTGAGTTACTTATTAAAGAGATGATCAATTCGGGATCCTCATCAAAAATATTAATGCATTCATGTTCAATAGATTTGGGATTTTTGATAAAAAGATCATTGCTTGCAACTTTTCCTTGTAAATCTAATTGAGAGTTCGACATATTGGGAGGCGTATTTTTTTTCGCTTTAGCGTTTTCTTGATATTGAACTTTTAAAATAGATTCTGCTGAAGCAAATCTATCAGATGATTTAATGGAATTAATATATGCAAAATAATTACAGCCCTCATGGATAGGCTCTTTATTTAGTAATATAAAATCTTTAAACATTTTTGAGTTTAAAAAATCTATATGTGATTTTTTAAAAACAATCAATTCATCTCCTGCCTGAAGCTCAGGAATCAAAGAAGGCTGACGAAGACTATAAAAAAACTTATTGTTATTTTTAGAAAAAGTTTTATGCATTACAGCTAACTTGTATGCATTTGGTGAATACAAATTATTATTGGCTAATAAACCATTTGCAGAATTGACTGAGTAAACTCCAGTTTGAGAGCTTGCTCCAATAATTTTTACAGATTGTGAATAAGCATCTCCAGCATAAGGAACATAAATTTCATCGCCACCTTTTGGTTTAATATTCTTAAAATTATCTTTCTCTACCTGAATTGCAACCAGATTATTGTCAACTAATGATGAATGGGTAACTTTACTAATTTCTCGACCATCATGAGAATGGCCTGCATATTCTATAAACTCATGTATTGATTCATTTTTAATCTCAAATAATGAAGGCTTTTTAACGCCACCATACATTGCAATAATCTCCCTTGAGGGACGAACTAAAATTACATCCCCAGCTTTTAAAGATATATTTGAATAAGAGTTGCCTTCAAGTAAAAGCTCATAAAGATCAAGTGATGCAATTTCTTGATTATTTCTTTTAACAACAATGTTTCTAAAAGATCCCCCATCAGCAATACCACCCGCAGCTTTTAGAGCACTTAGCAATGTTGAGTTACCTGAAATTGTATAAATGCCAGGAACCTTAGCAAAACCAACAATAACGACTTGAATATCTCTTATAGACTCTAACGAAATGCTTGAAGAGGAACCTGTGAGCCTCATATTGACTTCGTTTGAAATTTTTTGTTGGGCAGACTCTAGTGATAGTCCAGCAACTTGTATCTTGCCTATTCTTGGTATGTTTATAGTCCCATCGGATTTGATAGATAAAACTTCACTAATTTCGTCAGGACCATAAATTTCTAATATCAAGGAATCCCCAAAGTCTAAGATATAATCAGAAGAAAGTGATGGCTCTGAAATAGGCATAAATGAAGTAGGAAAGCCAGTAAAAAATTCTGAGCCAAAAAGAGTTAATGAATCTCTAGATCGCAATTCAGGGCTAATGTATTCATCATAATTCATTAGTTCCTGCTCAATATACTTTGAGGCATAGTCTGTATCTAACAATGAAGAAAAAGCTCCATAGTCAACATTCGACAAATCCGCCTTATCTTCTGCAATTTGCTCTAACAATTCATCTCTGGCTTCCTCTGGCAATGAAGAGAGGAAGTCCTCATTAATGGCCAGATCCTTTACATCTTGTGAAGCAAGATTAATAGAGCCCATAAAAAGAAAAAGAGCTACAAATGATTGGAGTGAATTTTTTATATTTTGATAATGCATATATTTTCGGGTATTAGTTATGATGATGGAGCCTTTAGATCTAAAAGATTATTCTGTTTTAAATAATGAAATCCTAAAAATAAAGAGTTTACAAAAAGTCCAAATAAAAAGAATAAAACCACTATAATTGATCTTCTGGGCTCACTTTTTTCAATTGGAAAAACTGGGGGATCAAGAATTAAAAATGCGTATTGATCTGACGAATTTGCCAAAATTTTCTTGGTAAATTCTCGATCAAGTATTGATGCAAGTATCTTTGTTGTCTCTATGGAGCTGTAGTCTCCAATAATAGAATTTATATATTCAATTTGACTATCAGCTGACTTTATATCTAAAGCAGCGATCTCACGATCTAATTTATATAAAATTTCTGTAGCTATAAAATAGCTCAAAGCTGGCGAATAATGAGTGACCTCCAAAGAAGCCAATGATGGATCCGCTCTACTTGGAATCATTTGAAGCATTTTTTTAAATTCTTTTATTGCTTGTTGAAGCTCATACATACCTTTTTGTGGATCGTTCTCATCAAATAAATTTTTTACTTCAAATTTATCACTTTTTTTGTATAAAACGTCCTTCTGAGTTCTAGCTTGGTACTTTTTATACATTAAAATATCATCAATCAAATCATGTTCAATCAAAAATTCAGATAAAAATTTATTAGAATAAAAATAATTAGTAGCAAATTTAAGTTCAGGTGACAATTTTTCGTCCTCGATGCCTGCAAATGCAGCCATAACACCAACTCCAGAGCTAGATTCTCCACCACCAGATCTCTTTGGTGAAAGAGTAGCAGAAGTTGTATATTGATTATGAAGCAAGAAAGAAATTATCAATGATGCTATTAATGGAATAACCATAATCAAGATAAGACTTTTATACTGCTGTCTGCAAATTTCAATTATTTCAGTAAAAAACATACATGAATTATATCTTAAAAAATTAGGTTTATATTATTATCTTTAGACCACAATTTCAGCATGAGTACACTCCACAGATGGTGATGCCAATTTTGAGTTGAGTTCATATGCTCAGTCCATTTTTGTTGAACAACTGCATGATTAAAGATATTGGTATCATCTTGATTTTCAAATAATAGCGATTCTGCCCATGGTCTTAATGGTCCACGAAGCCAATGCTCTATTGGAACACCAAAACCGCTTTTAGGTTGATCTAAAATTGATTTTGGCACTCTTTTTTCCAAAAATTTCCTAATAAGTAGCTTCCCTTGATTTCCTTTAATCAAATAATTGGGTGGGAGAGAAAAAGCAAACTCTATCAAGCGAGTATCAAGAAATGGAACTCTGGTCTCTAAAGAATTCGCCATGGCAGCCCTATCGACTTTTACCAAAATATCATTGGGTAAATAATTTGTATAGTCATGTGATCTCATATCTAAGAATGAATTAATTGGAGAGTCATTTAATCTAGAATATATTTTTCTTACATCAATGCTAGCATTCTCATTTAGAGGCCAATTTGTTTTATTCCATTGCTGAAGAAGAACGTAGTACATCTCTGTAATTGAAGATTGTGAAAGTGCGAGGGCAATTTTCTCAAGCTTCTCAGAGGAGAATTGTAAATTTAATAATCTTGAGGCAAGAAAATCTAGGAACAATAACGGATTCTTAGATTGAGATGCTAATGTTAAAATCTTTCCTAGTGAGAATCTAAAGGATGGGTGCAGTCCAAAAATTATTTTATGAAAACGTTTAAATAGTATATATCGGTTATACCCTCCAAATAATTCATCGCCCCCATCTCCTGATAGAGCAACAGTTACATTTTTTTTAGTCTCTTGACACAAAAAAAATGTGGGGATTTGGCTAGAATCTGAAAAAGGCTCACAATAAACCTGGTTTAACTTAGGTATCACATTTAACGCATCTTGTGGTGAAAATTGAAATTCGTGATGTTCAGTTTTTAAGTGTCGGGCTACCCTTGCGGCAGTATGACTTTCGTCATAATCATTTTCAGAAAAACCAATTGAATGTGTTTGAACCTTATGATCAGATAATTCCTGCATAGCAGAAACAACTGCAGAAGAATCAATACCACCTGATAAAAAAGCACCCAACGGAACATCAGAGACCATTTGTTCTGAAATTGATTGTAAAAATAATGATTCAAATTTCTTTGAAGCCCTATCAAATGACATATCTGTGTCTATGTTATTAGCAATTGGCATATTCCAATAAGAATAACTTGTGCTTTTATTAAAATTTGTAAATGAGATTATTTGAGCGGGGAGAACCTTAAAAATGTTTTTAAAAATAGAAAATGGAGCTGGGATATTGCCCTGAGCAAAGAACATATTTACACCTTCAGGTGAAAGTGGAAGATCAGAGCCCAAATTAGTAAAGAATTTTAACTCAGACGCAAAGTACAATACTGAATCAATATGACCAAAATATAATGGTTTTTCTCCTGCTCTGTCTCTAAATAAATATAATGTTTCTTCTAATTTATCCCATAAACCAGCTGCAAACATTCCTCTAAGTTTTTTAATTCCTTCAAATACTCCAAAATACTCTATGACGAATAAAAGAATCTCGGTATCACTTGAGCTCTGAAAAATTATTTCTGGATTTTTAAGCAATAGCTCTTCTTTAAGCTCTTTATAATTATAGATTTCTCCATTGAATGTTATTACAAACCTTCCAGAGCTTGAAACCATGGGCTGGTTTCCTGACTTTTCAAGATCTATGATAGCCAAGCGTGTATGACCAAGACCAATTTTTTTATCTGAAGAAAACCATGACCCAAGATTATCTGGGCCTCTATGATTCAAAGCATGCAAGCTTTTAGAAAATATTTCTCGATTAATTGAACCTGGATTCCAGACACCAGCTATTCCACACATTCTTTTCTCCCGTCTATTTCAGGAATACTAGTCATGCAAATGCCCCAAACAAACCAAAAAATTGGATGACGACCTACAAAATGAAATGTTGAAAAAATACAGAAGCCAACTAAAAAACCCAAGGCAAGAAAATTACCTTGTTTAAATAATTTTGTCATATAAATGAACACAGGCAAATAAATGATCAGTACCCATGGAATTCCACCCATAGTTAAAAAGTCAATGAAGGTATTATGAGCCTCAAACCTTTGAAATTCGATAGTCATTCCTGAGAAAGCTCCAGCCCCATTACCAAATAATGGAGAAGCAAGCCAAGCGTATATTCCGTTAATTGCTAAAGTAATTCTTGCACCTCCTTGGTCTGCGCTTAACCAGAGCTCTTGAAGCGGCTCTATGTATGAATTTTCAGGAAATAATAGTGGCCAGGAAATTAAAAATAAAATAAACCAAAATAATAACAGTATTGAGAAATACTTAATCCTTAAAACATATTTTATAATTAAAAATGATAAAGCAATTACTAAAGATAAAAAGAATGAATCCGATAACGCTAAATAACCATAAATTGTTCCCACAACTATACTAATAAATAAAACATATGGATTTTGAAATGATGTAGAAAAAAGAAACATTGCACCTAGAGAATATAGCGCGATTTGATTGGGATTATTTGAAAGAAAAACTAATCTTTGAACGGTTCCAAAATCATATTCACGCAATATCACATATACAGTTATCATTAAAACAAACAATATGCCGTATGATATGAAGTCTCTTTCAAGTTTTGTGCAGTTAGCTAAAGAAAAGCCAGAAATAGCTCCAAAAATTAAGGCTATTAATGTTCTAGTACTTGATCCAAGTAATTCATAGTATGAATTTAAAAATGTGAGTGGTGCCATGAATATTAGTAAGTAGGCTAATGGAAGAATAGCCCTAAAATTAAAATTATAGTTTCTTATTGCCTTTAAAAATATGAGAACAAACAAGCCTAAGAATAATAAGTATTCTGCCGGTCCAGAATTAGCAACACCCCTTAATGATGTAAAAGAGTTAATTACCAACAAAACACCTATAAAAAAAGGCAGCATATTGGTTATGAATACTGAAAAAAGGTTGATTTGTTTCACTTACGATATTTCCTAATTAAATCTAGAGTTTTTTCTGATCTTTTTTGATTGAGAGTCAAGTTCAAAAAACTCTCTAAACCATAGCTCTGTAAAAATTAATCTCCAAAGCTCATCATTACTTAAATGTGATTTACTTGAAAATATAGCATTTTTTAATTTTTCAGCATCAAAATATTGAAAGAGAAAACTTTCGCAAGAAAATAACCTTATGATCTGGTCTTTTGATTGCTTTAACCATTCAGATGATGGAATTGGATAACCTTTTTTATCTGTTCTATTGAAAATGGTTTTTGGAATTAAGTCTGATACACCATCACGAACTATGGCTTTGGTTAAGCCTTCTTTAATATAATACTTTGAAGGTAAATTTTGGACGTACTCAACTAAACGATAATCTAAAAATGGGGTTCTAGCTTCTATAGAGGATGCCATTGATGATCTGTCCTCATATCTTAATAAAGCTGGGAGACTTATTTTATAAAAATCAAATTTTAGCCTCATCTTTAAGGTTGAAGAATTTAATCGTTGTTCAAAAAATTGATTCTTCATGAGGCTAGACCATCTATCTCTGTAATTAATTTGAACCAATGGGATGAGCTTAGAGCCTTTAATTGAGGATTGGAAAAATGAAAATGTAGATAAAAACTTTAAGAATGATAAAGGAATTAATAAAAATATTACCCTAGCAATTAATGAAAAGAACCCTCTACCCTCACCCATTGAAGATAAAATTTCTTTAAGAGTAGAAAAAAATGATAAAAAATTTAACTTTCTTAATGATTCAGCCAAATAAATCGAGTAGTATGCTGGATATCCTGCAGCAAGCTCGTCAACTCCTTGGCCGTCTAATGTAACTTTAATATTTTCCTCCTTCGCTGCTGCCATAACTGACCATTGATTGAATGCGGTTGGAGTTTGAATTGGTTCATCATTATGCCAAACAATTGTAGATATTTTTTTCCAAAAATTATTAAGCTCAGGAGTAAATGAAAAATTTTCTGTTTCTGTAAATTTAGTAACTTGATCTACATACTCTATTTCAGATATTAATGGATCATCATATACGGAAGAAAAGGTTTTGAATGATCCATTAGTTTTGTTAATATTATCTTTTCGAATTTTGGAAACTGCACCAACAATAGAAGAAGAATCAAGACCGCCACTTAAACAGGCCCCAACTTCGACATCGCTTCTCAGTCTGAGTTTTACAGCATCATTAAATATTGATCTGAAACCCTTTACTGCATCTAAATAGTTTAAGTCTAAATCTTGGCTCAATTCAATATTTTGCTCAAACAAATACCATCTTTTAACAGAAATTTTTTGATTAGATACTATCAAATAATGACCAGGCATGAGCGAGTAAATATCCTTAAAACATGTGTTTTCATGATCGTTAATAACTCCAGTTAGCAAGAATTTTCCAATATTATTAGTTTCTGGGATTGCTTTTACATTGTGGTGAGAGAGTATTGATTTTATTTCTGATGCAAAAATAAAAAAATTATCACCCTTGGAGTAATATAAAGGCTTAACACCATATCTATCTCTTGCAATAAATAAATCTCCATTTAATTTATTGAAAATTGCAAATGCAAACATGCCATTTAATTTATTCAAGCATTCGTGCCCCCATTCTTGAAATGCTTTGAGTAAAACTTCGGTATCAGTATGAGTATTAAAATTATGTCCTAATTTGATTAATTCATCCTTCAACTCAAGGTAATTAAAAATTTCACCATTAAATATTATACTTAGAGTGTCACAGTCGCTATTCATTGGCATCAAGCCTGCAGATGAAGTATCTATAATAGCTAGTCTGTTATGACCAAGAGCTAAGTTTAAATTATCAGTTAAAGAGAAAAGGTCAACTCCGTGCCCATCGGGACCCCTGTGACTGATGAAATTCAGCATATTATCAATGCTATATTTTATCTGCTCATTATCCTCAGACGAAATAATTCCTGCGACTCCACACATGCTAAAGAACTAGAAAAAAATATACTTCACTGCAATCACTATAATGGAATGAGCATTTGTATGGATTTAGGTGAAAGTTTAAGTGGGTCATTTGAAGCTTACAAAAAAATTATGCATTAATAATAATCGAGGTACCAATCTAAAAATTTTTTTACTCCGCTCTTTATATCTGTTACTGGCATATAGCCGAGTTTTGAGGCTTTAGAAATATCAGAAACCGTATTCTCAACGTCACCCTGTTGAAGTGGCAAAAAATTAATCTTTGCTTTTTTCCCCAAGTACCCTTCTATCATTGAAACATATGTCATCAATTCAACTGGTTTTGAATTTCCTAAATTGTATACTTCAAATGGAGCAAAGCTAGATGAAGGGTCTGGATTTAGAGCATCCCAATCTAAATTACCACTTGGGACATTATCATTTATCTTAATGATTCCCTGTACTATATCTTCCACATATGTGAAGTCTCTAATATGCTTACCATGATTAAATATCTCTATTTCCTCTCCACTAAGAATATTTTTTGTAAATTTAAATAGCGCCATGTCTGGTCTTCCCCATGGGCCATATACTGTAAAAAACCTTAAGCCAGATGTGGGGAGGCCATATATGCAGCTGTAGGAATGAGCCATTATTTCATTTGAACGCTTTGTTGCTGCATAAAATTGTATAGGGTGATCAGCATGATTTTTTTCTGAAAACGGAAGTAACCTATTTGCACCATAAGTGCTACTTGTGCTGGCATAAGTTAAATGTTCTATTGAGTTCAATCTGGAAAACTCCAATATATTAAAAAAACCAATAACATTATTAGTTAAATAGTCTCTGGGATTGGAAATACTGTGCCTGACTCCAGCTTGAGCTGCAAGATGAATAACTTTATTAAACTTAAAATTTTTAAGGCCTGACTGTAGCGATTCAAAATTACAAATGTCTAATTGAAAAAAAGTAAAATTCTTAAATTTTCTAAGCTCTAAGAGTCTTGCTTCTTTGAGCGCAGGGTCATAGTAATTATTCAGGCTATCAATTCCATAAATCTCTTCTCCATTTTGTAGAAGAGATTTAGCGGTATGAAATCCAATAAAGCCTGCGACACCTGTGACTAGTATTTTCATTACCAGCTAATTATTTTTTTGTGACGGGGTAAAACAGATTTAAAATCAAAAATTATTCCATCAGTTTTAAGAGCGCTGATCAGTGTAGACATTTTAAGTTTGATAAATTTTTGATGAGGAACAGCAAGAAAAATACCATCATATTTTGATAATGGCCATTTAGATATAAACTTAAAATCTCCTTTAAAGTTAGGTCGTGTTTTAAGGAATGGATCATGTAAATGAGGAGTAATTTTGTTTTGATTCATTTCTAAAATAAAATTTTCTATTTTTGAATTTCTGATATCAGGACAATTTTCCTTAAATGTTGCTCCAAGTATAAGAACTTTCTTGGCGTTACTGGGGATATTATCAAGAAAGAAATTTGCAATTTCTTTATGCATTGAATCATTTACTCGACGGCCAGACAATATGACTAGCGGGTTGACACCGAGTTTTTTTGCTTGATAAGTCAAATAGTATGGGTCAACCCCAATACAATGTCCGCCAACTAGACCAGGGTGATATTTATGAAAGTTCCATTTACTTCCTGCTGCCTCAATAACTTCTTTTGATTCAATATCAAGTTTCTTAAGGATTAGTGAGAACTCATTCATTAATGCAATATTTATATCTCTCTGGGTATTTTCAATAATTTTAGCTGCTTCAGCAACTTTAATAGATGAGGCAACATGCAAGCCAGCTGGGATAATATCCGAATAGATTTTATGCAGCACATCTAAGGAAGCTTGATTGGATGCGCTAACTATTTTTACGATATCTCCAATAGAATGATTCTTATCACCAGGATTGATTCTCTCAGGACTATACCCTACGTAAAAATCTTCATTGAATTTAAGTTTAGAGGATTTTTCTAAAATAGGAATGCATACTTCTTCTGTGCAGCCAGGATAGACAGTAGATTCAAAAACTACAATTGAGTCCTTTTTCATTGAGGATCCAATTGTTTTACATGCAAGCTTTAGTAGCTTTAAGTCAGGTTGATTATTTGAGCTAATAGGAGTTGGCACTGTTGCTATGAAGATATCAGAGCCCACAATTTTTGATGATGATGAAGTAAAAGTAAGTTTTTTAGATGCTTTCAGCGCATGTGAAGAAACTTCTAAAGTATTGTCCTGGAAAGCTTTTAATTCCTTGATTCTACTTTTTTTAACATCAAATCCTATAACATTATTTTTTTTAGATAATGCCACAGCTAATGGGAGGCCTACATATCCCAGGCCTATTACTGAGATTATTTTCTTCATTTAGATTGAAATTTGTATTTACATTAAAGGATTGCATTATAAGTTGTATCCTAGATCAATAGCTAGTTATAGATTTAAAAGTGAGGAAATATTTTTAGGAGTTTTCTTGAACTGGCGCATCTTTCATTAAGAAAACTACATACTGCATAAGAGCACTTATAGCTCTTATTAAAATTTCTGAATAAAGGATTAAGTCGATTGAAATTTTTAGGCCAAAGATTTTTGTTAAAGAAAAAAGTGAAATATAGTAAATAATTCGAATTACGAGTATGGCTCGGTCAATAATCAATACCTGCCTCTCTTTCCCAAGAGCTAGAAGGGTATAAAGAGAGAATTCTGTTAAAAAATATAGCAAGAATATGGAAACCATAAAAAATGAGTAATCAGATAATATCGACCAATTCGATCCCAGAAAGTTGATAACTATTAACACCAAGAATTGTAAAATACTAAAAAGAAATATTGCTGAGAGCAAAATTACTAAGTTAGCTAAAATATAAATAGTTCTTGTTCTTCTAACGTTAAGATTGCATGCAATATAATACCAAGGCCTTGAAATAATTTTACTAGAGAAAGTTCCGAGCATTATTCCCAATTCTTTTATTCTAGAATAAATACCTAGATTGGTTGCGTTAAAAAAAACTGCTGCTGATAACTCATCAATCCTAGAGCTTAAAGTGAATATTAAACTTGATTGCAATCTAGTTTGAGCAAATTGTGATACTTTTGTATAGTAACTTTTTTGATTTTTAGAAGCATTCTTCCGAAAAACTAAAAACAGTATAGATCCATAAAGTCCATATTGGAGAATATAGATAATACTTAAATAGTAAAAACCCTCCATTTTAAATTGTGGAATTAAGAATATAAAAATTAAGTACAGACCAGTTGTTATAAGAAAATTAATGATTTCAGTTTTTATATAAAAACCATCCGCAATTAATTTCGCCTCAAAAAAATAATTTGAAATCTTAATTAATGATATGAACATAAAGGCCAAAATAACAATTGAGGGTACCTCGGGAAAGATCAAAGAAAATAAAATTATTTGCAATACTGCATAAGCTGGCGCTAATGCAAAACCTAACCTTAATTTTCTTTTTATGACAAGTTTTATATCTGAATTTGGTGGATTGAACTTAATAATTCCTGAATGAAAGCCACCCTCCAGAAATAAATCTAAGAAACTAAAAAAAATCAATGGCATTAAAATTATTCCATAATCTTGAGGAAGAAGAAGACTTGCAAGTTTCAAGTTAAGAAAAAATTTGACTAACGAAAAGAGAGTAACCCAAAGTACTGAGTTAAAGAAAAAATTTTTCACTGAATTGATGGATCGGAATTATTATCCATAGAATTTAGAAAATCATTTTTTACTAGCTCTGAAATAACCTTAATATTTTTTTTATCCATTACTGTATTCGGCTCATAGGAAGGCTGAAGCAAATTAAACGATTCATCATGATCCAACATTACCCTATCAACAGCTATACAAAAATTCAAAATATCTTCATCTTGGATTTTAGAAGAAATAGCATTTGTTATAGCAAAATTATAATTTTCTTGTGGCACATCATGTAGACGAGTTACTGACGAGCAAGCATCATAACCAACCCTTGCCAATGCAATGACTGGCTTACCAAGAAGAATTCCCTGCAAACCAACTGTACTATTAATAGTAAGAATTGCTTTAGAATGATTAATAAGATTCATTGTATTCTCTTGAGGGCCGACCAAGATTACATTCCAGTTCTTTTTAATATTAATGTAGTCAATTATAGGTCTTCTTCCTATAGATCCATGATGCTCTTTTACAACAAGCCTCATGCCTACAGGTATAGATTTAGCTAGGTCTTCGATTACTGATACCTGATTGATACAAAATGGGGCGCAAACTAACGTTGTCATTTCTGGTTGGTAATGCAAAGGGAAAAAAACGTAATCCTCAAAAGAATCAAAATCAACTTTTGTAAATAGACTTCTAGAAAAATAACCTCTGAATATACGTATAATTTTTAACAAAATTAGCTTGATTGGGTTTACATTCAAAATTGAATATTTATCTAGGAGATAATCTTTTCCCCATCTGTAAAGAAGTTTAAAATCTAGAAACGATATCGTTGGCCAACTTTTTTTTGAATAGACAATTGGAGTTTTTGGAAAAACACTTCGATAATTTTGAAGAAAATTCTTTGCTTTTTCAATTTCACGCTCTGAAGGTGGAGAGGTGTCCTTAAGAGCATGAATTTCATCTTCAACTCCATGCCATAACAACCTGTGATCTGATGCGATAGTTAGCTTTTCAGGGTATTGTCCGTATATAAGCATACAAATTTTTACACCTGATTTTTGAAAAACTAAATATAAAATATAACTTGTAAACCCTCCAACAGACTCAAACCATGCAAATTTTATTGAATTTTTTTCAATTAATCCTAATGCATACCGAAAGGTCAACTCTATAAGAGCAAGTTTTTGCTTATATGAATACTTTTTGTTACCTAGATGTCTGTCAGCAAAAATAGTTAAAGAGAGTGTGGATACGGCATACTCTTTTTCCATTTGTTTGATAAATTTAAGATCGGGTTCATGAGAAATGCTTGCTTTAACAATGGATGAATAAATATCTAATTGCGAATAGTTCTCTTCATGTACTCTTCTTTTTTGAGACTGCGCGTAAAGCAAGCCTACCGGCTTATTTAATTGACTATTTAACAAAATATCTGAGATTACCTTGTCATACAGATCTTCAAAAACTGATAGGTATACAAACCAATTATTCATATTGCAGATTGTAATATATTTAATAGAATTTATAAGATCTTAATATCTCTTATTATTTATTATAAATGTGTTGATTTTTGTTATTAAAGTGGCTATTTAGCTTTTTTTAAACTAGTAATAAGTATATGTATAGCTATAATTGATACATGTTCAATTTATTTGCGGTCTAATCCAAAAGATTTGCGTTATATGTTTATTGAACAGTACTTAAATTTCATTAAAACTTGTGCACACAAGAAGTTGGAGAATTTGGATTATGGATAAATTAGCTATATTGGGCGGATCACCTGTAATTAGTAATCAGCTTATGCCATATGCAAGCATTGGAATAGAAGAAGAACAAGCTGTAGCTGAGGTCATGAAATCTGGAAGGATTTCAGAATTTATCGGCGCTTGGTGTGATGAGTTTTATGGTGGACCGCTAATAAAAGAGTTTGAAAAACAATGGTCTATCGAATTTAATTGCAAGCATTCCGTATCAGTAAACTCAAATACATCTGGACTGATTGCTGCTATGGGTGCAATAGGTTTATCACCTGGAGAAGAAGTGATTATTCCTCCTTGGACCATGTCTGCTACTGCAATGGCTCCATTATTCTATGGTGGAATTCCTGTTTTTGCAGATGTAGAAAAAGATTATTTTTGTTTAGATATAAATTCTGTAATAGAGAAATTAAACTCTAAAACAAAGGCAATAATTGCCGTAAATCTGTTTGGTCATCCAGCAGAGTTAAAGCAACTAAGAGAGCTGGCAGACAAGAATGGAATTTATTTAATAGAGGATAACGCTCAAGCTCCGCACGCTCATGAAGATGGTAAATTGACCGGTACGATTGGACATATTGGTGTTGCAAGCCTTAATTATCATAAGCATATTCACACTGGTGAAGGAGGTGTCTGCACAACAAATGATGATGATTTAGCTCAAAGATTGCATCTAATTAGAAATCATGGTGAAAACGTAACAACAGAATTGAATATTGAAAACATTGCTAACCTTATTGGTTTTAATTTTAGAATGACTGAGATTGCAGCTGCAATTGGTATTGCTCAAATTAAAAAATCAAAAATATTAGTCGATCGGCGTGAACAAGTTTCTAATTTATTGAGCAATAGGCTGAATGGTATGGAAGGATTGATTGTTCCCAAGGTCAGAAAAAATTGTAGGCATGTTTATTATGTATGGTCGGCAAAGCTTGATAAAAAATTTACTGATATTGATAGAAATCTTGTCGTAAAAGCATTAGAAGCTGAAGGCTGTCCAGTTGGGGCTGGTTATGTTGAGCCACTATACAATCTTCCAACCTTTCAAAGAAGAATTGCTATTGGTAATAATGGCTTCCCATTTTCATTAAGTGATATTGACTACTCCACATTTTCTGAATTGTGCCCAAACCTTGAAGAACTTCATCAGAAAACACTGATAGAATTTTTTCCCTGCTCTTTTCAACTTGACGGTAAAGAAATTGATCTAATTGCAGAATGTTATGAGAAAGTTTTCTCCAACTTGGACTTATTGAGACAAATTCCAAATAATTGATGGTATCTAGGACCTCAGATGAAAAAGTTGTCGCCATAATCGAGGCAAGGATGGGCTCATCAAGGTTACCTGGTAAAGTTCTTGCAAAAATTTATGGCAAGCCGGCATTAGAAAGATTAATTACAAGGTTAAAATTTTGTGATGCACTTGATGAAATCATTGTTGCTACTTCTACTTCACCTAAAGATGATGTGCTGGTTGAGTGGCTGAAAAAAAATAATATTAATTTTTTTAGAGGGAGTGAAGATGACGTTTTGCAGAGGGTTGTTGATGCAGGGAAATCCATTGAAGCAGAAATAATCGTTGAAATCAATGGAGACTGTATTCTCACCGATTTTGAACTCGTTGATCAGGCCATTCATAGCTTTAAAGTAAATAATTGTGATGTCATCTCAAATTGTGGCAACCATCTTACCTATCCCATGGGAGCATATGTTCAAGTTTTTAGAGCAAAAGATATATGCTGGGTTGCTGAAAACATTTTTGACCAAGCTGTTAGAGAACATGTTTCACTTTATTTTTATGAGAATGAAGATAAATACAATGTGATTAATTTAATTGCTCCCAAGAAACTGAAGCACCCTGAATGGAGGCTTCAACTTGATTACCAAGAAGATCTTGTTTTCTTAAATGCTTTGTATGAAAAATTAGAACCTATATATGGAGATAAATTTACACTTTATGAGGTAAATGACTTGCTGACAAGGGAAGCATCTTTACTAGATATTAATAAACACTGTGTTGAAAAAAACGCAAGACAATGAAAGCTCTAAGAGTTGCAATGGTGGGATTTGGAAAAATAGCATATGGTTACTCATTGAATGCAGAATATTCTCAAGAGCACAAATACGCTACTCATACACAAGCTATCTTAGCCAACAGTGCATTTAAACTGGATACAGTAATAAGCGATGATTTAAATGCTGTCTTAAATGTAAAAGATGAATTAGGTATAAATTTTGCATGCTCATCTGCTAAAGACGTCCCCAAAAAGCATACTGTTGATATTGTTGTTTTTGCTTGCCCCCCAAATGTAAATAAAATTGATATTTTAGATTTTTTTCCAAATTTAAAAGCAGTTTTCTTAGAAAAACCAATATCTCAATCAATAGAAGACTCTGCCTCGCTGCAAAAATATTTAATTAATAGAAATATTAGATCTCAAGTTTCATATCTTAGAAGAGGTGATCAGTTTATTTTATCGCTAGTGAACGGAGGATTAAAGAAATTAATTGGTGATACTGTCAACGTCCAAGTGACCTATGGGAATGGTCTGAAGAATAATGGCAGTCATTTAATTGATTTGGCAAGGATGCTATTCGGAGAATCAAAAGGCATACTATTTACAAAAAATTCGCCCATCGAAACAACTTTATTAGAAGGAGATAGAAACATATCTTTTTTAATAGAGATGCAAAATAATATCGTAGTATCTGGTCTTCCAATAGATTTTAATAACTACAGAGAAAATTCTATGGATATTTGGGGAACTAATGGAAGAATCACTTTTACTCAAGAAGGCTCATATTATCAATATTGGAAAATTAAAAAAAGTAGATTTGGTCATGGATACATGGAGATTGATTGGTCCACTCCTGAGTATGGAAGTACTGAGATTGGTGAGTCCCTGTACATTTTATATGACAATTTGCAATCTAATCTTAAGGGGCAAGAGGAATTGATCTCCTCACTGGATTCTGCTCTTATTACTGAAAACCTTATCAATGATATGCTCGAACTTTAATTGAAAGTTAAATGAATAGCGTTTTAATTCATGTAGAGGATCCTGGAGCTTTAAATTTATTAGAGGGAATGCCTGAAAGTTTAGAAAATTATGGAATCAAAACATTTTTATTAGCAGATGGAGCAGCTGCTGATAAATTAGGCAATAACCCCAATTTGCTAAAAAGGGGAAACCTATCAGCAAAACAAATTATAAATGAACGCTCTCCATCTCTTATTATCTTGGGCACCTCTGAGAACAGAAATAGCTTTAGCTTTGACTTAATTTTGGAGGCACGATCATTGCATATTCATACAATTGGTTTGATAGATATGTGGTGCAATGCCTCAAATAGATTTAGAGGAAACTCAGACAATCCTTTGTTTTATGCGCCTAATGAGTTATTTGCTCCAGATGAAAAAACTCTCCAAGCTTTTGTAAAGCTGGGTTTTGATTTCAAGAATATTACTTTAGTTGGAAATCCAGTATTCAAAAAAGCATTAGACTGGAAAGAAGATTTTGAAGAGAAAGATTTATACAAATCCAAAAATACTTTGCGCATTGTTTTTGTAAGCGAGGGCTGGGATAAACTTAATCCAAATGCTTCAAAAAAAAATCAAAAATATTCGATGCATGGAATAAGTCAATCAAATTTTAGAACAATAATAGTAATGGAGGAGCTCATAGACTCTTTAAGATCAATTGATGCCCCCTCCTTAACAACATTAAGGATGCATCCTAATAGTAAACTAAATGATTTTATGCCAATAGCAAATGAATTTGATGAAATTAGTTTTCTGGAAGATCCCTATGAAGTTTGTATGAGTGCTGATGTAGTGGTTGGAATCACTTCAATGTTACTCTTGGAAGCTTGCCTTCTAGGCAAGCCGACTCTTTCAATTCTTCCTGACATAAGTGAAAAAAATTGGATGCCTAATACTGAATATGGACCTACAAAAACTGTTTCTTCCAGAGAGGAATTAAAAGCATACTGGTTCGAAAGAAAATATTTAAAACATAAATCAGAGATACCAGATTGGGTTGTTTTAAATTACAAAGAAAAATTTATGAAAAGAGTAACAACCATAGTTACAGAGTCAAATTAAACTTCTAGAGATGCAGCAATCAGTTCCGCCCTTCTCCAATCATCATTTGTGTCAATATCCTGAACTCTGTAATTTGGAATAATATAAGGTGTCGAATAATTGGCAAAGATTTTTTTTTGCTCTAGCCATGCTAATGGCTTGCCCCAATAAAATTGAGCAGCATCATGATAAACTGAAGTGAGATCCTGAGATCTAGAGTTAAAAAATTCAGGATATAGCATCTCAACACCATCATCTTTAGTTATTTTAAATCCTCTAAAAATTGAAGATTGAAAATCTGTCGCTGTAAAGACAAATTCCCAGGAGTTTGAGTTAAAAACCTTCAATGAATTCTTAAGATCATTTATTTGAATAAATGGTGCGGTAGCATAAATACAACAAACGGTTTCTATTTCGTAAGCAGATTCATACAACCAATTAACTGCATGAGACATTACTTCAGCTGTTGTTGCAAGATCGCCTGATATATCTTTAGGTCGATCAAATGGAGCACTTGCACCATATTGCATAGCTACTTTTGCAATCTCTTCATCGTCAGTAGAAACTATGACCTCATCAAATAAATTTGATTCAACCGCTGCTAAAATTGACCATGAAATCATAGGTTTACCATTGAAAAGTTTGATATTTTTTCTTGGAATTCTTTTGCTTCCTCCTCTTGCGGGGATAATTGCGATATTCATCAAAAGATGTGCTGTTTTAAAAGCTCAATAACTTTTTCTTGAGTTTGGTTATCAAGATCATAATATATTGGGATGCTAATTGCTTCATTATAATACTGCTCAGATTGGGGACAGTATCCTTTATCAAAACCTAGTTCTCTGTAATATGGATGATGATATACGGGTATATAATGAAGATTAACGCCAATTCCCGCCTTTCTAAGATCTGCAAAAACTTCCTGATGAGATTTTTTAATAGCATCAAGCTTTAAGCGAATAATATATAAATGGAAACTGGAATAAACACCTTGGGGTATTTTTGGCAGAGTAATAGGTAAATCAGATAAAAGATTATTATATCTTTCAGCTATTTCATTTCTTCGTTTAATAAACTTATCAATTCTACTAAGTTGACTTAAACCTAGTGCAGCCTGGATGTCTGTCATTCTATAGTTATAACCAAGATAAAGTTGCTCATAATACCAGAGACCATCAGGCTTAGAATTCATCTGCTCTGAATCACGAGTGACTCCATGAGTTGAATATAATTTCATTTTTTTGGCAAGATTAGGATCATTCGTTAAAGCAGCTCCACCCTCGCCGCAGGTTATAATTTTTACTGGATGAAAACTAAAAACACAAATATCACTAAATTCACAGCTGCCTACTTTTTGCTCCTCAAAATCGCCTCCTATTGCATGAGACGCATCCTCTATGATAGAAAATCCATATTCCTTTGATAATTTATGGATTTTTCTCATATCACAGGACTGTCCAGATAAATGAACGGGTATTAATACTTTTGGAGTATTGCCTTGAGCTTTGGCAAGTTCTAACTTTTTTGACAATGCATCAATAGAAATATTATTGGTTTCAGAGTCAATATCAACAAAATCAATTTTAGCACCACAATATATGGCACAGTTTGCGCTTGCAACAAATGTTATTGCAGAAGTCCAAACAATGTCTCCAGGACCAACACCTAACGCCATACATGCTATGTGAAGTGCGCTAGTTGCGCTATTAACAACAATAGCATGCTCAGAATTTGAAAAGGCTGATAATTCTTTTTCAAATTCAGGTACAACTTCACCCTGCGTTAAAAAATCTGAATGCAAAACTTCAACGACTGCTTGAATATCTTCAGCAGAAATATCTTGTTTCCCATAAGGAATCATGTCAACTATATTTTCCCAATTAGGTCTTGGTTTAGATTAATCCATTCCTGAAGCTCAGATACCGACATCCAATCATCGTTATTATCTGAAGAATAATTAAATCCATCCTTAACTTTAATGCCCTTCTTGATTCTTTTAGGATCTGAATCCCATCCGTTTATTGAAGGCAGAATTTTATAATAAGTGTC
>MDTG01242022.1_pt1 | contig 23144 bp, 24 predicted proteins | sample 811421 | NCBI WGS metagenome assembly MDTG01 (sample SAMN05326645, study PRJNA326480) | marine metagenome | isolation source: seawater | place: Pacific Ocean: South East | collected 2011
AGGTCTACCAGCCTGGACAACAGCTTCTAAAAGTGGAACCATTGGTTGCAAGTTTGTTAATTTTTTTTCATGTAAAAGAATTAGTGGATTTTCTATTTCAGTAGTCATCTTGTCAGCATTTGTAATGAAGTACGGCGATAAATATCCTCTATCAAATTGCATTCCTTCTACGACATCTAGCTCAGTTTCAATTCCCTTAGCTTCTTCTACAGTTATAACTCCTTCGTTACCAACTTTTTGCATGGCTTTAGAAATCATAGTACCAATTTCTTTATCACCATTTGCAGAAATAGTTCCAACCTGAGCTATTTCATCACTGTCTTTAACTTTTTTGGCTGATGATATTAATTTTTCTTTTACAAGTTCTACTGCAGCATCTATACCTCTTTTCACATCCATTGGGTTCATTCCAGCTGTCACATATTTACATCCATCTTTAACAATTGATTGAGCTAGAATGGTTGCTGTAGTTGTTCCATCTCCAGCTTCATCATTTGTTTTGCTAGCTACTTCTTTAAGCATTTGTGCGCCCATATTTTCAAATTTGTCTTCTAAATCAATTTCTTTTGCAACAGTAACGCCATCTTTTGTTGTTCTTGGAGCTCCGAAGGACTTATCAATAACAACATTTCTTCCTTTGGGACCTAGAGTTACTTTTACTGTGTTTGCAAGTATATCGACACCTCTTAACATAGACGATCTTGCTTCTGAATCGAATTTAACTATTTTTGCCATTATACACTCCTTAAATTAATATTATTTTGAAGTTGAAATACCCATAATGTCAGATTCTTTCATTATACTGTATTCCTTACCATCTATTTTTACTTCAGTTCCTGACCATTTTCCAAATAGTACTTTGTCACCGACCTTAACATCCATTGGAATTAGTTTTCCATCTTCAGTTTTTGCACCTTTCCCTATAGCAACAACTTTTCCTTCCTGGGGTTTTTCTTGTGCCGAATCTGGTATGATTATTCCACCAGCAGTTTTTTCGTTACTGTCTAATACTTCTATTAAAACTCTATCATGCAACGGTTTGAATTTCATAAAATACTCCTATTAAATATGGATTTCATATAGATATATGATTAAGCGATTTCAAGACTATATTTAAAATATATATATTCAAAAAAACAAAGAAATTGGCTAATTTTTGAGCTATATCTTCTAAATGGCATTAAATTTAGACAATAAAGGGCTTAGATCAATAACTCATGAGTTTGAGTTATTTTTTATTGATATATGGGGGGTTATTCATAATGGAATTGAGTTATTTGAAAGCTCAATACAGGCTCTTGACGAGTTAGACAAAAATAAAAAAGAATATGTTTTATTAACTAATGCACCAAGACCTAACTCGGATGTAATTAAATTTTTAAAAAAAATGGGTTTAGATGATAATAAATGTAAAAAAGTCTACACTTCAGGCGAAGCCGCCCTTAAACATATAAAATCTACTTGGAAAAATGCGAATTTTTTTCATATTGGCCCACCTAGGGACTTCAATTTATTTAAACTTTTTGAAAAAAATAAAATAAACAATATTGAAGATGCAGAATTATTACTATGCACGGGATTATTTGATGATCACGAAAAAGATTTAGTATTTTATAAGAACTTATTAAAAAGCAAGATAGATAAAAAAATGATATGTACAAATCCCGACCTAATTGTTGACAGAGGACATGAAAGAGAATTTTGTGCTGGCTCAGTTGCTAAAGTGTTTGAGGAAATAGGTGGAAAAGTAGATTATTTTGGAAAACCTTATCCACTTGTATATCAACAGTCTATAGATTTAAAAAATAAAAAAGTATTATGTATTGGTGATAATTTAAATACAGATATTAAAGGTGCAAATCTGCAAAACTTTAAATCATTATTAATTTTAAATGGAATTCATAAAAACGAAACTAATAATGATTTTGATAAATTATTTCAAAAATATGATGTTAATGTTAATTATACACAATCAAATTTAAAATGGTAAAAAAAGTTAAAATATATAATAATTTTAATATTTCTAAGTTACATAAAAATTCAATAATTTTAATAGGAAATTTTGATGGGCTTCATTTAGGTCATCAGAAATTATTTCAAGAAGCTAAAAAATATAAAAAAAAAATTATGTGTAAATTGGGTGTAGTGACCTTCGATCCTATGCCTAAAATGTTTTTTAATAAAGAACTTAAAAACTATAGAATTTCGAATTTAAATCAAAAAATTAATTATTTTAAAAAGTATGATATTGATTTTATTGTAAATAAAAACTTTAATAAAAACTTTTCAAAAATTAAAAGTTATAATTTTATTAAAAATATCTTATCAAAAAAATTAAAATCAAAATATATTTTTGTAAGCAACAACTTTAGATTTGGCAATAAAAGAGAGGGCAATGTAAAACTTTTAAAAAATCTATCAAAAAAATACAATTATAAAATTATAAACCCCACTCCCTTAAAAAAAAAAGGAAAAATAATTTCGTCTACTTTGATTAGAAAATTATTGCAAAAAGGAAAACTAGATAAAGCAAATAAATATCTAAATAGACCCTGGTCTATTGAAGGTAGAGTTCAAAAAGGAAGAAGTATGGGTAAAAAAATTGGTTTTCCTACTTGCAACATAGAACTATCGGATTACATAATTGCAAAACCAGGAGTTTATGCTGTAAAAGTTAAATGTTTTGATATTAAAAATAATTTAAAAGGCATAGCAAATTTGGGATATAGACCAACTTTTAATCAAAAAAAGATTCTTTTAGAGGTAAATATATTTAATTTTAATGGAAATCTTTATAATAAGAAACTAACAGTTGAATTTAAAAAATTTATTAGAGGTGAAAAAAAATTTAGAGGAGTTAAGCAGCTTAGAAATCAAATTCACAAAGATTTAAAAAGAGCTAAAAAAATATAAAATTATGAGTAAGGAAAATATTAATCTTCCAAAAACAGCATTTTCAATGAAAGCAAACCTTCCAGCTAAAGAACCTGGACTCATTCAGTATTGGGATAGGATAAATCTATATAAAAAGTTAAGAGGTTCTACAAAAAATAAGAAAAAATTTATTCTTCATGATGGTCCTCCCTATGCTAATGGAAACATTCATATGGGTACTGCTTTAAACAAAATATTAAAAGATATCATTACTAAATTTCACCAAATGGATGGAAAAGACTCAGTTTATGTTCCAGGATGGGATTGCCATGGTCTTCCAATAGAATGGAAAATTGAAGAACAATATAAAAAAAATAAAAAAAACAAGAAAGAAGTACCTATTACAGAATTTAGAAGAGAATGTAGAGATTTTGCAAATAAATGGATTAAAGTTCACAAAGAGCAATTTAAAAGACTTGGAGTTATTGGAGACTGGGAAAATTATTATTCAACAATGAGTTTTGATGCCGAAGCCCAGATTGTTAGAGAACTGGGAAAATTTTTAAAAGAAGGCAGCCTTTATAAAGGATATAAACCTGTTTTATGGTCAACAGTTGAAAAGACGGCATTATCAGATGCTGAAGTTGAATATATGGATCATACTTCAGATACAATTTACGCATCATTTTTAATTAAAAAATCAAATGCAGAGGAACTAAAAGATTGTGAAATAATTATATGGACAACTACACCATGGACAATACCAGCAAATAAAGCTTTAGCATATAATGAAAACCTAAAATACCTAATTATTGAATTGCAAGATGATAACAAATTTAAAAATAAAAAAATAGTTGTTGCAAAAGATCTTTTTGAGTCAGTGATAAAAGATTGCAAAATAGAAAAATACAAAAAAGTAAAAGAAATTTCTGGTGAGTTATTTTCAGGATCTATTTGTACACATCCATTTTTTGATATTGGTTATAACTATGATATACCTATGCTTAAAGCTGAGTTCGTTACGACAGAACAAGGAACTGGTTTTGTTCATTGCGCACCAAGCCATGGTCCTGATGACTTTAATTTGTGTATAAACAATGGAATAAAAGCACTTGAAACAGTCGACGATGATGGAAGATATACAAAACATATACCTATTTTTGAAGGCACACATATTTTTAAAGCTAATTCAATAATTATAGAAAAATTAAATGAACTGAATAAACTTTTAGCTAATGGAAAATTAAATCATTCATACCCACATTCCTGGAGATCTAAGGCTCCTTTAGTTCATAGGGCAACACAACAATGGTTTATTTCGATGGAAAGTCATGGACTTAGAAAGAAGGCGCTCAAAGCAATTGACGAGACATCATTTTACCCCAGCAAGGGAAAAGAGAGGATTAAATCTATGATAGAGACGAGACCAGACTGGTGTGTTTCTAGACAAAGAGTTTGGGGCGTTCCTTTACCAATTTTTGTTTCAAAAAATACAAATAAAGTTTTAGTTGATGAAGATGTATTTGAAAACATTGCTAAAATTTATGAAAAAGAAGGCTCAGACTGCTGGTTTTCAGATAATTCACAAAGATTTTTAGGTAAAAAATATGATGCAAAAGATTATAATAAATCAAGTGACATAGTCGAAGTGTGGTTTGATAGCGGTTCAACACATTCATTTGTATTAGAAAAAAGAGATGATTTAAAATGGCCTGCTTCAATGTATTTAGAAGGGTCAGATCAACACAGAGGTTGGTTTCATTCATCGTTACTGGAGTCTTGTGGAACTAGAGGAAGAGCACCATTCGAGTCAATTTTATCTCACGGTTTTGTAGTAGACGGAAAAGGTCACAAAATGTCCAAATCTCTTGGAAATGCAATAGCACCTGAAGACATTTTAAAAAAATACGGTGCAGATATTTTAAGGGTTTGGGTTGCAGGCTCAAATTATGCTGAAGATCTTAGAATAGACTATTCAATCTTAGAACAACATGCTGAAGCTTACAGAAAAATAAGAAATACCTTTAGATATTTGCTTGGAAATTTGAATGATAAATTTTCCGAAACAGATTTTGAAAAAATAAATCCAAATAATTTGTCTCAACTAGAGCAGTATATGTTACACAAAATTTTTGTGTTAAATGAAAATTTTCATAAAAACTTTAAATCTTACACATTTCATAATTTATACAAAGAACTATTAAATTTTTGCACTGTAGACCTTTCAGCTTTTTATTTTGATATTAGAAAAGACTCTCTTTACTGCGATGATTTAAAATCAGAAAAAAGAAAAAATTGCACTTTAATTTTAAATATTATTTTAGAATGTTTACTAAAATGGTTTGCGCCAATTTTGTCTTTTACCACAGAAGAAATTTTTACTTTAATTAACAATCAATCAGACAATAGCATCCATCTAAAAAGATTTGTTAAAATTCCGACAAATTGGAAAAACGAAAAATTAAATAATCAATGGATAGAATTGAAAAAAATAAGAGATTTTTCAAACATAAGTATTGAAAACCAAAGAGCAAATAAAGTTATAGGTTCCAGTTTAGAAGCCAATATAAAAATAAAACTTAAAAAAGAATTGTATGAATTAGCAAAAAATTTCGATTTTGCTGAAATATGCATAACCTCAAGAGCTGAAATAATTCTAGACGAAAAATCTAAAAATGAAATAGAAGTCGAAACATTTAAGGCGGAAGGCAATAAATGCAAAGTTTGTTGGAAAATTAGTAAAGAAAAATGTGAAAGACATGGGTAATATTTTTAAATATGAATACTAGTTTGATGAAAAAAATTATTATTTGCACCTCAATCATTTTAACAATTTTTTTTTTAGATAGAATATCCAAAATTTATATAATCCAATTTATTACAGTAGATTTAAATTCAAGTATATATATCAATCAATTTTTAAGTTTTAATTTAGTGTGGAATAAAGGAATTGCTTTTGGATTATTTTCATTTGAAAAATCATTTATTTATAATTTTATTACAATTCTAATTGTAATAATAAATTTAATTATTTTATATTTAATAATAATTTATAAAGATATCCGTGTTTATTTTTTCTTAATGATCATGGGAGGTTCTTTGGGAAATTTATTTGATAGATTGTACTATAAGTCAGTACCAGATTTTATTGATATAAATTATCAAGAGTATCACTGGTTTATTTTTAACGTATCGGATATATTTATTACATTTGGTGTTATCTGCCTTATTATTGCTGAATTAATAATGAATAAAAAAAATAATGAATAAAAATTTTATAAAAACTATCAGTTTAATCTCTTTGATAATTTTAAATTCTTGTGGACTAGGATCAAGTATTAAAAGTGCAGTCACAGGGCAAACAAAACCAGTTGGAGATGAATTTTTAGTAGAAAAAAAGAATCCACTAGTTTTACCTCCAAACTTTAATGATCTTCCAGAACCAAAAGATGGAAAAAATTTAGCGGATGGAGAAAATTTTAATGTTAAAGATAATGTAAAAAAACTAATAAAAAATAAAGGTTTAAATGAAAATATTGAAAAAGGAAATTCACCCGGTTCTTTAGAAGAATCTATTTTAAAAAAAATTAAATAAATCAAATGATTATCAACAATATCGCTATTAAGAGTTTTAAAATTAAAAAAAATTCAAGACAAATAAAAAAGGAATTTAATTTATTAATTTTCAACTATAAAAAAAATGTTCTTAGCACATTATCTAAAAATTATAAAAATAATTTCAGTTCTGAAATTTTAAAAAAGTTAAAAAAAAAAAATTATTTTAGAATAATAGGAATGGGTGGATCTATTTTAGGAGCCAAAGCTATTTATGGTTTTTTTAAAAAAAAAAATTAAAAAAGATTTTTTATTTATAGATAATCTTGAAAATGATATAAATCTCAAAAAAAATGAAAAAACAAAAGTTAATATTATTGTATCAAAGTCTGGAAATACTTTAGAGACAATATGTAACTCAAATATTTTATTAAAAAAGAATCAACAAAATATAATTATATCTGAATTGAAAGATAATTATCTAAATAAACTTGCCATAGATTTAAAATCTAAAGTTATTGAGCATAAAAATTATATCGGAGGAAGATATTCAGTTTTGTCTGAAGTAGGAATGCTACCAGCTGAATTAATGGGTTTAGACTCTAGAAAATTTAAACAATTTAATTATTTAATTAAAAATAAAATTTTTGTTAAAGAGCTATTAAATAATGTTCAGGAAATATTTTTAAATTTTAAAAAAGGTAAGTTTTTGTCAGTAATATTAAATTACGATCCTTTATCAGAGTCGTTATTTAAATGGTATCAGCAACTTGTTGCAGAAAGCTTAGGAAAAAAATCTAAAGGTATAATTCCAATAATTTCAAATATGCCCAAAGATAATCATAGCTTAATGCAGTATTATTTAGATGGAAAACCAAAATGTTTTTATACTTTTTTCTTCTCTCATTCAAAAAAAAATAAAAAAATAATTGATAAAAAGATTCATAAACCTTTTGAGTTCTTAAAAGGAAAGGACATTAATGAAATTTTATATTCACAAAATATTGCAACTCAAAATGTTTTCAATAAAAAAAAAATACCTTTTAGAAGTTTTGAAATTAAAAAAAGAGATGAAAAAACCTTAGGAACACTGTTCACTTTTTTTATTTTAGAAACGATTCTTTTAAGCAATCTATTAAAAGTAAATCCTTTTGATCAACCATCTGTGGAATTAATAAAACAAGAAACAAAAAATGTTTTATTAAACAAGAGATCCAAAAATAATTTTAGATAAACCATAAATTTTTTCCTTTTTAATTACAAATAGATCTGTAAAGTTATCTACAGTTTTTTTGTTTCTATGTAAAATTATGATACCTTTTTTTTTTAACAATTTATGGCTATATATATTTCTAATAATTTCATTTATTCTTTTCTCTTTAAAAGGTGGATCTAAATAAATAATTTCAAACTTTTTTTCTTTTAAAATTTTAAATATATTTTTATTGTAAATATTCTCTTCAAATACCATCGTATTTTTATTACAATTCAATTTATGTATATTTTTTTTTAAAATTATAGATGATGGTTTATAATTTTCGTAAAAAAAAACCTTTTTTGCACCTCTAGAAATACACTCCAAGCCAAAAGAACCTACGCCAGAAAATAAATCTAAGATATTTGAGTCTTTAATTTTAAAACTAAATAATCTTGAATGTTCGAGAATATTAAAAATTGATTCTCTAACTATTGACTTTAAGGGTCTTGTATACTTATCTTTTGGTAAAATTAAATTTTTATTTTTTAAATAACCAGAAATTATTTTCATTATTTTATTACTTTATAACCTATATCTTTTCTGTAAAATCCATTGTGCCAATTTAATTTTTTTATAAGTTTTATAGAATTTTTTTGACATAAAAAAAATTTTTTAGATAAAGAAATAAAATTTAAAACTCTTCCGCCTATTGCATAAATTTCATTATTTTTAATCTTGGTTCCAGCATGAAAAATAAATTCATCATTCGAAGTATTTAATTTTTTTAAACCATTTATTTTAACATTTTTTTTATATTTATCTGGATATCCTTTTGAACACAAAACGATACTTAGGCTTAACTTTGATTTCCATTCTAAATTAAGATTTTTCAGCTTTCCTTTGCAACACGATAAAATAACCTCAAATAAATCTGTCTTTAATCTTGGAATTATAGTTTGACATTCTGGATCGCCCATTCTTACATTGTATTCAATTAAATATGGTTCATTTTTTACAATCATTAACCCGGCATATAAAAAACCTTTATAAGAGCAACCAATATCATTAAGTGACTTTAATGTAGGTTTAATTATTTTATTAATTATTTTTTTTTCAAGTTTCAAATTTATTAATCTTGAAGGAGAATAAGCACCCATACCTCCAGTATTTTTTCCTGTATCACCTTCGCCTACTCTTTTGTGATCTTGTGCAGTTTGAAAAGTTTTAAACATTTTTCCATCAGAAATAATAAAAAAGCTCATTTCCTCACCATTTAAAAATTCTTCTATTAACAATTTTTCAGCTTTGCCAAATTTTCCATTAAATATTTCATCTATTGCATTTTTGCTTGATAATTCGTTTTCACATATATAAACACCCTTTCCTGCTGCCAAACCGTCTGCTTTTATAACTAAAGGATATACTCTACTTTTTAAAAAATTTTTTGCGTCCAAAGAATTATAAAATATTCCAAATTCTGCAGAAGGAATATTATATTTTTTACATATTTTTTTTGTAAATATTTTTGACCCTTCTAATTGGGAAGCTAATTTATTTGGTCCGAAGACTAATATATTATTTTTCTCTAGATAATCTACTATTCCATCTACCAAGGGCTTTTCAGGCCCGACAACAATTAATTTAATTTTTTTTTCTAAAATAATTTTTTTTAGTTGTCTAAAATCACTTAAATCTACATCTATATTTATTGCAATTTTTTCTGTTCCAGCATTTCCTGGAAAGCAAAATATTCGTTTTACTTTTTTTGATTTTGATAATTTAAAACATAATGCATGTTCTCTACCACCACTTCCAATAATACCAATATTCATATATGTTAAGTTATATAATAATAATGAAAAATAAGTTAGCTAAATTAGAATATTTGCCCAATAGTTTTAAAATTATTGAGGATGGAGATTATGTGATCTGTGCGGTATCAGGAAAAAAAATTCTTCTAAGCAAACTAACTTATTGGAATGTAGATTTACAGGAACCATATTTTTCATATTTAGAAGCATACAAAAAAAAGGAAAGTGAAAAATAAGATTATTACTTCCAACGATTATGAGACCAAATCCATTGAGCAGGATTAGATATTATCATTTCTTCTATGATTTTGTTTAATTTTAAAGTTATGTTTTCTTCACCCTCATTCTCATTAAATAAAATTGGTTCTTTTATTTTTAATTTAAAATAAAATTTATTATATCTTTCAATATAAATTGGAACAATTTTACATTTAAACTTTTTTACAAATTGTGCTGGTATAGTGGTAGTTAAAGCTGGTTCATTAAAAAAATTTACTCTTATGCCTTCGCTAACTCTTTGATCTAACATAAGGGCTATAGAGTACCCTTTTTTAAATAGTTTAAGAGATTCCCTAACACCAGATACACCTTTTTTTAATTGATGTTTGCAAATATATTTTTTCCTAATATTTTCCATAAACTTATTAATAAAAATATTATTCAAAGGTCTATAAATTGCAGCAAGATTTATTCCTGATCTTTCAATTTCCATTGCCATTAGTTCAAAATTATTAAAATGTCCTGAGACGAAAATTACATTTTCTTTTTTTTCTTTTATTTTTTCAATTACTTTTATTCCTTCTATTTCTATATTTTTACTGAGATTTTTATTTCTAAAATGACTAATAAAAATATATTCAGCAAATATTCTTCCATAATTAGACCACATGTTTTTAACAACTTCTTTAATTTGATTTTCTGTGTAATTAGGAAAAGCTTTTTTAATATTAGAATAAATAGTTTTCTTTGATCTAAAAAGTGGGCCAAAAGATTTACCCAGATAAGAGCCAAAATTAGAAGCTAATCGATATCTCAAAATTTTAAATAATAAAAATAAAAAAAATATTATGAAACTCTCAATTAAATACTTTAATTTATTCATATTTTGTTTTTTAAAAAATTAATAAAATCATTTTTATTCTTTAAAGATAATTCTATCTTAATGTAATTAATATTTTTTCTCATTTTTTCATTTAATCTTAAATAATCTTTTTCTGTTGTAATAATTTTTAAATTCTCTTTTAAAGCTAAATTATTAATTTTATTTATATCTTCCAGTTTGTAAGCATAATGGTCAGGATAAAATATTTTTTTAATTACATTTATATTATTAAATTTTAACAAATTTAAAAAATTATTTGGATTTCCAATTCCAGCAAAAATTAAATATTTATATGATTTATCTAAACTTTCTATATTTTTAATTTTATAAATCGTTTCAAAAATGGGAATATTTTGGTTAACTTCTTTTAAACTATAAATATTTTTTTCATTATTACGATTTAATCCATTTAAAAATATAACATCAAAATTTTTAATTTCAGATAATTTCGATCTAAGTGGCCCTGAAGGAATTAAATGTCCATTGCCTATAAAAATTTCACTATTAAAGCAAACAATTTTTAAATTATAATCAATAGTTTTATCTTGAAGACCATCATCAACTATAGCAACCTGAAAACCATTTTCTCTCGATTTTATTATACTATTTTCTCTACTTTTTTCTTTATATAAACTTCCATGTTTGCCTAGTAAGTATTGTTCATCAACTTGATCGGCATAATGCTTCTTAACAAAGGAAGTTTTAATATTTAAATCATCTAAAATGTTTTTAATTAATATACAAGTTGGAGTTTTACCTGTTCCACCTATATAAATATTTCCTACACAAATAGAAAAAATGTTATTAATAATTTTTTTTTTTTTTAAATTAATTTTACTTAGCAGAAAATAAATTAAACTTAATGGAAATAAAATATATTTCCATATCGAGAAGCTTTTTTTATCCCAGAATAAAGGTTTTTTAATTTTCATATGAAATAGAATATATTTCACTCAATGTTTTTTTTAAAATTTTATTTCCAATTTTATCTAATACTTTATTTTTTTTTCTTCTTTTAAAGAATGTTTTTTTATTTATTATTTTATTAAGAGAATTTATGTTTTTAAATTTAGTAGCAATTTTTATTCTATTTAAAAAAGAGTATATTTCTTTGAAATTACTTATATATGGTCCGTATAAAATGTTGCATCCAAATCTTGCTGGTTCCAATGGATTTTGACCACCATGATTGATAAGAGAACCACCTAGAAAAACAACTTTTGACAAATTGTAAAATATGCTTGTTTCTCCATATGTATCCACAAGGTATATATCCAAATTTTTAACAACTTTTTTATTTGATGAATGCATATGGACTTTAAGTTTCATTTCATCTAGTTTCGTTTTAATTTCTTTTGATCTTTCTACATGTCTTGGAATAATTATAGTTAGCAATTTATTTATTTTACTTTTATTATTTTTATGTATTCTTCCAAATATAATTTCTTCTCCTTCATGAGTACTAGATGCACATATAATATTTTTTTTTTTAAAAAAATTTTTATTTTTAAATAAATTGTATTTTTTTTCTAATGGTATGTTATTGCAGTACTTTAGATTTCCGATAATTTCTGTATTTTTTATACCAAGCTGATTTAAAAATTTTTTAGTCTCATTACTTTGAGGAAATATTTTATTAAATATTTGAAAAATTTCTTTTGAAAAAAAATTTATTTTTTTCCAGTTTAAAAAAGTTTTTTTTGTAATTCTTGCATTTAGCAAAATTGATGGAATTTTTCTTTTTTTAATATTAAACAACATATTAGGCCAAATCTCAGACTCAACAAAAATTACTTTATTTGGTCTCCAATGATTTAAAAATTTACTAGTTAAATACCATGTATCTATAGGTAGGAATTGGTGAATAGTTTTTTTAAAATTATAGTTTAAATAAACTTTAGATGAACTTAAAGTTGAAGTAGTAACAAGTATATTATTTATTTTTTTATTTTTTTCGAAATTTTGAATTATAGGAATAATACTTTTTAACTCACCTACACTACATGCATGAAACCATATTAAATTTCCTTTAGGCCTTTTTAATTTTGTAATTGAAAATTTTTCTTTAAACCTTTTAACATCTTCTTTTTTATTTAAAATTCTAATTATTAATATTATTGGTGAAAGAAAAAAAACAAAATTTATTATTAATCTATATAATAATAACATCAGTCTTTTCTTAATTGTTTATCATAAAAGTTTCTATAGATAACTGAATTTTCTAATAAATGATCATGCGAGCCAGATCCTACAACTTTTCCCTTATCTATTACATATATACTATCAGAATTTAATATAGTCGATAAACGATGAGCTATAACAATTGTAGTTCTATTTTTAATTAATAATTGTAGTGCCTTTTGAATTTTGCTTTCTGTTTCAGCATCTAAAGATGATGTAGCTTCATCTAAGAGAATAATAGAACTTTTTTTTAACATTGCTCGAGCAATAGAAATCCTTTGTTTTTCTCCACCAGAAAGTCTTACTCCATTTTCTCCAATTAGAGTTTCATACTTGTTTGGCAATTTTTCAATAAATTCATTTGAAAAAGATAAATCAGCTACTCTTTTAATTTCTTCATCAGTGCAATCAGAATTAGCATAAGCAATATTACTTCTTATAGTATCATCGAACAATGTAACATCTTGTGAAACTAAAGAAATATTTTTTCTTAAAGAAGAAAGTTTAACTTTATATATAGACCTATTATCAATTGTTATATCTCCCTTTTCACAGTCATAAAATCTCGGTATTAGATTTAAAATTGTAGACTTTCCCGCACCACTATGACCAACTAAAGATGTCATCTTTCCACCATTTATTTTTAAATTTATTGAATTTAATATAGAGCCCGTTTTTATTTGATATTTAAAACTTACATTTTTAAATTCTATATCAGCTTTTTTAATTTCTAAATCTTGGTCGGATATTTTTTCTATAATATCACTTTTATAGTCAATTATAGGCAAAACTCTTTTGGAAGCAGATATTGATTGATTTATTGATATGTTCAAAGTTGCTAATGATCTAACGGGTTGATATGCAAGCATCATAGCAGCCAAAAAAGAAAAAAAATTATTTATATTTAATTCACCAGTTATAATTAACTTTCCAGAGTAGTAAATTAATAGCGCAATCATGATTCCAGTAAGGGTTTCCATTATGGGAGATGCCCTTACAAGGACTATCATTGATTTTTTACTTTTCTCTTTTAATTCATTTAAGTAAATATCGGATCTCTCTTTTTCAAAATTTTCTTTTTGAAAAATTTTAATTAATTTATGATTTTTAAATATTTCCATCAAATATGTTGTAAGTGCTCCAGCTCTTTCTTGAACCTCAGTTGATACCTTGCCCATCCTTTTACCCAGACTTCTTGCAAAGAAACTTGCAAGAGGTATCATTAAAAGCGCAATAATTGACAATTTCCAATTTTGATAAAACATTACACCCAACAATCCAATCAAGGTTAAGCTATCTTTTGTAACATTTAATAATCCTGTGCTTACAAGATTAGTTATCATCCCAACATCAAATGTAAGATTTGAAACAAATTTTCCAGTGTGTTTGTTCTCTATTAATTTTGTGTCAGCTTTGATTAGTGATTTTAACATATCAGTTTGGATATTTTTCTTTACATCTTCTGCAACTCCAATCATTATTACTTTTGCTATATAGAGTGACACACCTTTAATTGCAAAAGCCAGTATTATAAAAGCTGGTATAATTAAAATTAATGTTTGGTTTTTTTCTATAAATATTTTTTCTATAGCAGGATCTAATAGCCAAGCTATTGATGATGTGCTGGCAGCAACCAGTAAAGAGAAAAAAACTGATAAAAATATTTTATGTAAATATTTCTTTGTATAATCTCTAAATAATCTTTTTATAATTTCAAATGTGCTCATGCTTAAAACAATGTTTTTTCAATAATTAGATTCATAAAAATTAAAAATCCAAATTGGTTATTGCTTTTAAAAATTTTAAGGCAATTGAAAGGCTCATTAGAATTAAATTTTATTAACTGAAGTAACAAATGAATTATTGGTATTATAGAAATTATAAAAAAAAACATTGAAAATTTCATCAAATATCCAACACCTAAATAAAAAATAATAAAAAATAAATAACTAAAAAAAACGAACATTTTTGGATTATTTTTGAACAATATTGATGTTGATTTTACTCCTATGATTTCATCATCTTTAATATCTTGATATCCATAAACAGTGTCGTATCCAAGTGTCCAAAATATGGCCCCTAAATAAAAAATTATTGGCTCAATAGAAATTTGAGAAAAAATAGCAGTCCAACCAAGTAATAATCCATAATTAAAAGTTACCCCAAGATAAAGTTGAGGCCAGTAAGTAAATCTTTTCATGTAAGGATATGTGAAAGCTAGAGGCATGGAACAAAGAGCCAAAATAATTGTAAATTTATTGAAGTTTATAAGAACCATTAAAGCAATAAAACATAATATCAACGCATATATAATTCCCAATCTATTTGATACTTTTCCGGATGCGATAGGCCTTGTTTTAGTTCGTTCTACTTTTGCATCAAAATTTTTGTCTACAATGTCGTTTATGATGCACCCAGCGGACCTCATTAAAATTGATCCACAAAGAAATAAAAAACTATATTTTAAAAGATCTATTATTGATGAACTAAAATCATAAGCTAAGGTTAGCCCCCAAATACATGGCCAAAATAAAAGCATAAAACCAATAGGTTTTTTTAATCTTGTAAGCTCTATAAAGTCAGCAATTCTATTATTCATAAATTTTTACTTGTAAATAACAAAGCCTGGTACCATAATCAAATGATTCGCAATGAATATAGATTACACAGTTACAGCACTTATGTTTCCGGCAATACCTTTGTTAATGAGTGTTTATGCTGGACGATTTCATACATTAAGTAATTTAATAAGAAAAATACATGACGAATATGTTTGGGAAAAACATATTCCTCAAGAGTGGGAAAAACAGTTAATCAATCTAAATGGAAGAGTTAAATGGTTAAAGTATACACTTGCATGTGCTAGTTTTGGATTCTTATTTAATATGTTAACAGTTTTTGCACTTTACCTAAATATGATTTTTGTGGCACGTATTATTTTTGGTTCATGCTGCCTTGCAATGATAGTTTCAGTTTTATTTTTTATTAGAGATATACATCTTTCAACAGAAACTCTAAGGCTACACTTATCTGATATGAAAATTGATTTAAATTAAGGGATTATAATTGAAGGTCCTGTAATTGTTCTACTTTCTAAATCTTTATGTGCCTGAACAACATGATCTAATTTATATTTTTTATAAATTTCGATTTTTATTTTTCCAGATATAACTTTTTCAAACAGTAATTTTGCACCTTCATTGATTTCTTCCACAGTATTTAAATATTGTTGCATAGAAGGTCTTACAAAATATAAGCCTTTTGGTTGCAATAATTTTGGAACATCTATTGGAGATAAGGCTCCAGAGGCATTTCCAAAAGATACCATCATACCTCTTGTGGTTAGACATTTTAAAGAATCTTCAAAAGTATTTTTGCCCACACCATCATAAACCACCGGAAGGCCTTTACCATTTGTGATTTTTAAAACCTTATCAGAAAAGTTTTCTTTGTTATAATTTATTACATGGTCGTATCCATAGCTTTTAGCTTTATCTATTTTTTCATCAGATCCAACAGTACCAATAATTTTACACCCAAGGCTTTTTGCCCACTGACCAAATATTTGTCCTACACCTCCAGCTGCAGCATGAAATAGAATCGTCTGACCTGTTTTAACTGGATAAGTTTTATGTAATAAATAAAATGTAGTTAAACCTTTTGTCATCAAAGTTGCGGCAATTTCAAGATCAATATTATCTGGTACCTTTACAAGATTTTTTGTTTCATAGTTTCTATGTGTTGAATATGCACCCAAAGGCGCTCCAGCATATGCCACTTTATCACCAACATTAAATTCTTTAATATTAGCACCTATTTCTTTTATTATTCCTGAGCCTTCAATACCTATTTTAGTTGGAAGTTTTAAAGGATAAAGACCTGATCTGTGATAAGTATCAATATAATTAAGTCCTATTGCCTTATGTTCAATAGTAACTTCTTCAGGACTTGGTTTATCTAATTTTAAATCTTTTAAATTTAATACTTCTGGGCCACCGTTTTTAGTTATTTCCACTATTTTCATTTTACAAATTTTCCATTTTGATAATCTTCTACTGCTTTAAGAATTTCTTGTTTTGTGTTCATGACAAAAGGTCCACCTCTTGCTATTTGTTCCCTAATTGGTTTGCCTGAGATTAAAAGAAATTTTGCATTAGATAAAGCTGAAACTTTTAGTTTTTTACCTTTTGTTAACAGAATTAGAGTTGAGTCTTTAACTTTATCATGTGTTTTAACACCGATTTTAATTTCACCATTAATTAAATATATAAATGAATTATGCGTTGATGGAATTTCAAAAATAAATTCTTTTTCTTTTTTTAGTTCAATATCAAAATAAATTGGCTTAACATTATGTCCTTTAATTGGGCCTTCTGATTCTTCAAATTTTCCTGCAATTACTTTAACTTGTTTTTCATCATCTTTATGAACTGCCATTTTACCTGAATCAATATAATGATACTCGGGTGAAGTCATTTTCAATTTTGCAGGCATGTTAATCCATAATTGAAAACCATGAAGTTTGCCTTCTTTCATAGCTGGCATTTCTGAATGAATTATTCCACTTCCAGTTTTCATCCACTGAACATCACCTGCAGTCATTTTACCATGGTTACCAGTGCTATCTTTATGTTCAAAATTTCCAGCTAACATATATGTAACTGTTTCTATTCCCCTATGAGGGTGAGCAGGAAACCCAGCGATATAATCGTCTTTATTTTCAGATCCAAATTCATCTAACATTAAAAATGGATCAAAATAATTTGGATCTACACCAATGCTTCTTTTTAATTTAACACCAGCACCATCTATTGCTGGAGTTGGATCAATAATTTTGCTTACTTCAACTTGAAACATATTTACAATAAATAAATTTATTTAAACTATATCGATTAATTTACTGAGATTTTCAATTTGGTATTTTGGCACATAGTCCAAGTTATCAAAGATACTGTTACTCCTATTTACCCAAACAGAATTAAATCCATAGTTTCCTGCGCCACATACATCCCAAGTATTTGCACTTAAATAAGCTGCCTCATTTTTTTGTATTAGATATTTTTTTATAGGTATATCGTAAACTTTTGAATCGGGTTTATAAACTCCAACAGTTTCAATTGAAAAAATATCATCAAAAATTTTTTCCAAATTGTTACTTTTGACCAACTCATTTAAAAGATCAGGCGTTCCATTTGAAAGAATAACAAGTTTGAAATTTTTTTGTTTAAGTTTTTTTAAAACATTGTTTACTTCTGGAAACGTAGATAAAATTTTGTATAAATTTAAAAGTTCATTTTTCATTGAACTACTAATTTTAAAAGCTTTCATTGATTTATCCAAACTATCCTCCGTTATTTGCCAAAAATTTTTATGTCTATTCATCAAACTTCTAAGCCAAGTATATTGAAGTTGCGTAGTTCTCCAATAATTTGCAAAATTTTCCCATTTATCACCAATTTTTCCCTTACATTTTTCAGCGGCAGAATTCACATCAAACAGTGTGCCGTAGGCATCAAAAATAATTACTTTAATATTTTTCATAAATTAGCTTATTATAAAAAAAATGAGCAACATTAGAATATTCTATCAAGAAAATTTATCAAATAATTTAACAGGCAAATTAGAAAAAAAACAATCTCATTATATAGCTAAAGTAATGAGAGTTAAGGAAACCGAAAAATTTAATGTATTTAACAGTTCAGGTGAATGGGTTGCAAAAATTATTAAAATAATAAATGGCATCGTTGAATTTAAAATAATTAAACAATTAAGATCAGTAGAAGGTTCAAATGAGATCTGGTTGGCTTTTTCGCCTATTAAATCTAATTATTTTAACTTTATGATCCAAAAAGCAACTGAACTTGGTGTTACAAAATTTCTGCCAATTATTTTTGATAGAACAATTGTTAGAAAAGTTAATATAGAAAGATTAAAAAAAATAATAATTGAAGCATCTGAACAAAGCAACAGATTAGTAGTCCCAAAAATTGAAAAAGTTTTGACATTAGAAAGTTTTATTAAAAGTAACAAAAAATTAAATATTATTTTTGGGGATATAAATTCTAAAAATAATAAAATAAATGTTAAAAAAATCAAAAATAATCCTATCTGTATTATTATTGGTCCAGAGGGGGATTTTACTGAGCACGAAAGACAAAAAATTTTAAAAATAGAAAATATTCAATCTTTAAAATTACACAATAATATTCTTAGAAGCGAAACTGCTGCAATTTCAGCAATTTCCATTATAAATTATTTTTCAAACTTATAAATATTTATTTATTATTTTTAAAGATTTTTTTATGTCATCACGATGCGATATTGTTGCAACAAATTTTCCATCTTTTAACAAAATTACTGGAGAACTGTGATCAATATTATACTCTCCATTTTCTAAAAATATTTTTTGACTTAAAATTCCCCAAGATTTCGAAAGTAAAAATATTTCATCTGGTTTTCCAGTAATGCCTATAAAATTATTCTCGAAAGAGTTTAAATAATTTTTAATAACGATTGGTTTGTCTCTTTCTGGATCAACGGTTATAAAAAATACTTTTAAGGATTTATTTTCTTTGTTTAATTTATTTACAACAATATCCATTTTGTTTAATGTCATTGGGCATACGTCGGGACAGTGTGTAAATCCAAAAAAAATTGCTGTAAGTGGACCTTTGAAAGATTCTTCAGTAATTATTTCGTTGTTCATGTCTTTTAGAGAAAAATTTGAACCTTTAAATGATGCGACAAAATCATCTTTTTTTCCTTGTACAGATAAAAAGATTGGTAGCATAATAAATAAAAAGATAAATAAGCAACCACCAATTATTGTTAATGATGTTTTTAATTTCATTATTGATAAAGTTATTTAAGTGATTATATAAAATTTATGAGTAATTTAATAAAGAAACTTTTTGGCACATTAATTCAAAAACCTTGGGAAAAAGAACAGGCTGCAATAGACTCTTTGCATGAGGGTAAGACTTTCAATATTTCGGCACAAAAATCAGCTGTTATAATTATTTTTGGAATTGCTACTGTTTTATTTAGTTTAGTTTTTACCGGATATCTTTACACACTGCCACCTGAACAGGATACAAGATATTTATTAAAGCCAAACTTACTGTGGATAAATACTATAATCCTTTTTTTTGTCACTTATTTTTTTGGAAAAATTAATAAAGATTTAGAAAAAAAAAAAACATCAAATATAAAAAGAAATTTAATTTTTGTTGGAGCTTTAAGCTATTTATTTTTATTTGGCCAAGCAATTTTTTGGTTTCAATTGATGAAAAGTGGAAACCATGTATCGACTAACACTTATTTTTCATCTTTTTATTTTTTTACAGCATTGCATGGTTTACATCTTTTGGGAGGTCTATTTTTTTGGGGAAAAGTTTCTTCGAGAGTGCTTAAGCTTAATGATGACAAAATTTTGAATGAAGAAAATAATATATCAGCATTATCTCTTTATTGGACATATTTATTGATAGTTTGGATTGTATTTTTTGTAATGATTTACTTGTTTAATGATTCATTTATTGCTTGGTGTAAGTCACTAATTTCATAATTTATAAAAATAAAACAAGAATAGTTCCTACTACTGCAATTATAACTAATAATATATTTACTGATTTTAAATATTTTTTTATTTCAGGTTTAACTCTATCTTTGGAAAATGCTCCTGCACCAAAAGATATAACTATAAAAAAAAGAAATACTAAAACGAGTATTGTTATTAAAATTCCAAATTTACTAAGCATATTTTTGTTGATTATATTAGCTTATTTCAAACATTTTTATGACATTTTGTCATAGGTTTTTATATAATATTTCTTTTATATACACATTATGCATGCTGGTATTATATTTTTTTTAGTAATCCTTGGGTCGATACTGTTCCATATATTTACACCATGGTATTGGACTGACATAGCTTCAAACTGGGGATCTATGGATGACACAATTACTTTAACATTCTGGGTTGGAGGAGGAGTTTTTGTGGCAGTTTGTCTTTTTATGATTTACTGTATTTTTAAGTTTTCTTACAAAGAAGGAAGAAAAGCAGAATACAAACCAGAAGATAAGAGGTTAGAAAAAATTCTTACATGGGCAACAACTTTAGGAGTTGCTGCACTTTTGGCTCCCGGACTTATTGTTTGGAATCAGTATGTAAATGTTCCAAAAAATGCAATTGATATTGATGTAATGGCATGGCAATGGGGATGGCAATATAGATTACCTGGTGAAGATGGAAAATTAGGCAATACTAAAGTAGTAAATATAAATGACAGCAATCCTTTTGGAATTATTTTAGAAGATCCAAATGGAAAAGATGATGTTTTAATACAAAGCGATGTAATACACTTAAAAAATAATAGACCCGTAAAAATTTTATTAAGATCGGTTGATGTGCTTCATAACTGGTACGTTCCACAGTTTAGAGCAAAAATGGATGCTGTACCAGGTGTTATTACTTATTATTGGTTTGAACCAAACAAAGTTGGAGAATACGAGGTTTTATGTGCTGAATATTGTGGCGTTGGACATTATGCAATGAGAGGCGGCGTTAAAGTACAATCTGAACAAGATTATAATACCTGGCTTCAGGAACAACAAACTTTTTCAGAATTAGTTGCAGAACAAAAAAAATTAGAATTAGAAGAGACAAAATTAGTAAAAAAGTAATTTAAATGGTTAAAAAAATATATATAAATTGAGGAAGTTTATGGCAGAAGATTTAAATGATAACAAAATAATACAGGCGCAATCTTCAGAAAGTATTTCTGGTAGTGGATCAGGTTCTAGTCCAGACTTAGATTATGTAAGACCCGCAGAAGTGTCTGATCAAGACTTGTATCACGGTCACAGTTTTATTACAAAATGGGTTTTTTGTCAGGATGCTAAGGTTATTGGTGTACAATATTTTTGCTTAGCAACATTTACTGGTATAATTGGTCTTATTCTTTCCTGGTTAATGCGTTTACAATTAGGATTCCCAGAAGCAGCTGGCTTCATGACTGCAGAACACTATTATCAATTTGTTACTATGCATGGAATGATCATGGTAGTTTATTTTTTAACTGCACTCTTTCTTGGTGGATTTGGAAATTATTTAATTCCTTTGATGGTGGGCGCAAGAGATATGGTTTTTCCATATCTTAATATGGTTAGTTTTTGGATGTTTTTTGTTGCAGTTGGAGTTTTATTGGCAAGTTTTTTTGTTCCAGGTGGGCCTACAGGATCAGGTTGGACATTGTATCCTCCACAGGCAATTTTAGAAGGAACTCCAGGATCTGGGATGGGTATAATTTTGATGTGTGTATCTTTAATTTTGTTCGTTGCTGGATTTACTATGGGTGGATTAAATTACTTAATTACTGTTCTACAAGCCCGTACAAGAGGAATGACATTAATGAGAATGCCCTTAACAGTTTGGGGAATTTTTACAGCAACTGTTTTAGCAATGCTAGCATTCCCTGCTTTATTGGTTGGTTCACTAATGATGATGTTGGATAAATTACTTGGAACAAGTTTTTTCATGCCAACAATTTTAAAAGCAGGTGAAGTTTTAGAATATGGCGGAGGAAGTCCAATACTTTTTCAACATTTGTTTTGGTTTTTTGGACATCCAGAAGTTTATATTGTTGCTTTACCAGCATTCGGAATAATTTCAGATTTAATCTCTGTTCACTCTAGAAAAAATATATTTGGTTACAGAATGATGGTGTGGGCCATAGTTGGAATAGGAGCTTTAAGCTTCTTCGTTTGGGCACACCATATGTATGTTAGCGGCATGAACCCGTGGTTTGGTTTTTTCTTCGCAACCACAACTCTTATTATTGCAGTGCCAACCGCAATGAAAGTTTACAATTGGATTTTAACCCTTTGGAGAGGAAACATTAGAATGAACACAGTAATGTTATGGTGTCTAGGATTTATAGTTACTTTCGTAAACGGTGGCATAACAGGAATTTTCTTAGGAAATGTTACAGTTGATGTTCCGTTGTCCGACACATATTTTGTAATTGCTCACTTTCATATGGTAATGGGTATTGCTCCACTTATGGTAATTATGGGCGCTGTTTATCACTGGTTTCCTTTAGTTACGGGGAAACTTCTAAGTGAAAAACTAGGGAAATGGCATTTCTGGGCAACCTTTTTAGGCGCCTATTCAATCTATTTTCCAATGCATTATTTAGGATTTATTGGAGTGCCAAGAAGGTATTTTGAAATGTATGATAGTCCATACATGACTTCTGCCGTTGGAATGAATGAGTTTATAAGTACAGCAGCCTTTTTAGTTGGTGCTGCTCAATTTATTTTAATATTTAATATTATAAAAAGCTTGAAAACAGGAAAACCAGCAGGAAAAAATCCTTGGCAGGCAAATTCTTTGGAATGGCTTACACCTACAGTTCCTCCC
>MDTG01069331.1_pt1 | contig 23141 bp, 22 predicted proteins | sample 811421 | NCBI WGS metagenome assembly MDTG01 (sample SAMN05326645, study PRJNA326480) | marine metagenome | isolation source: seawater | place: Pacific Ocean: South East | collected 2011
CTATATCGAGCCCTTGTTCACGCGCGACCCGCGTCATATCACCGACGTACAGATCTTCATGGCGATGATGGCCATCAAGGGCATCTATGCCGAGCACGGCGTGGCCTCACTCAACCACGGCATCGGCTTCAACACCGCGGCCATCGAGTTGCTGTTGCCGACCTACGGCGAAAAACTGGGCCTTAAAGGCAAGATCGCCAAGAACTGGGTGCTCAACCCGCATCCCACGCTCATCCCGGCCATCGAATCCGGCTGGGTCGAGTCCGTGCATTGCTTCGGCACCGAGCTGGGCATGGAGAACTACGTGGCCGCGCGGGGCGATGTCTTCTTCACCGGCCACGACGGTAGCCTGCGCTCCAATCGGGCCTTCTGCCAGCTGGCCGGCCAGTACGCTGCCGATATGTTCATCGGCGCGACCTTGCAGATCGACCCGGACGGCAATTCCTCGACCGTGACCACCTCGCGCGTCTCCGGCTTCGGCGGCGCGCCCAACCTGGGCAGTGACGCGCGCGGGCGGCGCCACGCGACACCGGCCTGGGCCGATATGGCCGATGACAATGACCCGCTGGCGCGCGGGCGCAAGCTGGTCGTGCAGATGGTCGAGACCTTTCAGGCCGGTCTGGTGCCCACCTTCGTCGACGAGCTGGATGCGGTCACCGTGGCCCAGAAAGCCAACCTGGCAGTACCGCCGGTCATGGTCTATGGCGACGACACCACGCACCTGCTCACCGAGGAAGGCATCGCCTATCTCTACAGGGCGGAATCGATTGAAGAACGGCGTGCGATGATCGCGGCGGTGGCCGGCGTCACCCCGCTGGGCCGATCGGCCGATCCGGGCCAGACGAAGCGCCTGCGCGAGGCCGGCAAGGTCCAATGGCCGGCCGATCTCGGGGTCTCGCGGGCCGAGGCCACGCGCAGCCAGCTGGCCGCCTCCAGCATCGCCGATCTGGTCGACTGGTCCGGCGGGCTCTACACCCCGCCGCCGCGGTTTCGGAGCTGGTGATGGACGATATGCATGACAAGCCGGCCTGGCTGGCGGGCCTAGTGGGCGAGGCGCTGACTGCCGAGCTGGATCTGACGCCCAAGCCCGGGCTGATCGATCGTCGCGGGGCAGGCGTCCATCACGATATGGATTACACGACCATGCAGGCCTCGATTCGGGCCTTGCATCCGGGGTTTCTGGCGATCGCCGAGGCCGGCGCCCTGCCGGGTGATGCGGTATCGCTGCGGGCCCGGCTGGGCCTGCTGGGGCGCGAGGCCGAGGCCGCCATGCTGCTGGCGACCGGCGGGGTGAACACCCATCGCGGGGCAATCTGGTGCCTGGGCCTGCTTACTGCAGCCGCCGCGGCCCGGCCGGCGCGCGAATGGCAGGCCGAGCGGCTTGCCGCTGACAGCGCGCGCATCGCGGCCATCGATGATCCGGGCCTCGATCCCACGCGGGTGTCAAACGGCAAACAGGCGATCACCCGCTACGGCGCGGCCGGCGCGCGCCAGATCGCCGCTGAAGGTTTTCGGCCGGTCATCGAGCACGCACTCCCCGTATTGCAGCGCGTCCGAGAGGCGACCGGCTGTGAGCAGACCGCACGCCTGGATGCGCTGGCGGCCCTCATGGCCGTGCTGGATGATACCTGTGTGCTGCACCGTGCCGGCCCGCGCGGGCTGGCTGCCATGCAGGCCGGCGCCCGCGGCGTGCTGGCCGCGGGCGGCACGGCCACACCCGCCGGGCGCGCGGCACTGGCGGATCTGGATCACACACTCACCGGCTATCGCGCGTCGCCGGGTGGGGCGGCCGATCTGTTGGCCGCCACGGTATTCATTGACCGCCTGACTGGTCGGGCCGCAGCCACCGCGACAGGAGAGACAGTTCATGCAGACGCTATCGTTTGATTACCCGGCCGGCCCGCCGGCAGCCCGTCGCGCGCTGGCCGGCGTCGTCGGCTCCGGGGATCTGGAAGTGCTACTCGAGCCGGGTGACTCCGGCCGGACGACCGTGGCCATCGCCACGTCGGTCGACGGCGTGGACGAGATCTGGAGAGCCGTGATCGATCGTATCTTTGCCGATGATGGCCTGCCCGCGCTCAAGGTCGAGATCAACGACTTTGGCGCCACGCCGGCCGTGGTGCGCCTGCGCATTGCCCAGGCCATGGAACAGACGAGCCCGGAGGCCCGCCATGACTGATGTCGCGGCACTGCTACAACGCCAGAGCTTTGTCGAACTGCCCGCACGCTCGCGTTGCCAGCATCTGCTGGACGATGCCGATCAGCGGGAGCTGCTGGGCCCCTTCGAGCGGCTGACCTCGCCGTGGCTGCCCAAGCAGAATATCGTCACTCAGTCGGATGATGGCGTGGTCATCATGCGCGGAACGTTGGGCGATACGAAGGTGGTCATCGCGGCCGTCGAGCCCGCATTTCAGGGCGGCTCGATGGGCGAGGTCGGCGGCGCCAAGATCGCGGGCGCGCTCGCCTGTGCGCTGGCGGATGCCGAAAACGGGGATCCGGTGGTGCCGATTCTCCTGCTGGAAACCGGTGGCGTGCGCCTGCAGGAGGCCAACTGTGGTCTGGCGGCCATCGCCGAGATCCACGACATGATCGTGGCCCTGCGCGAGCACGGCCCGGTCATCGGCGTGATCACCGGCCCGGTGGGCTGTTTCGGTGGCATGTCGATCGCGGCCGGGCTCTGTTCGGAGCTGATCGTCACTCGCGAGGCACGTCTTGGTTTGAACGGACCACAGGTGATTGAACAGGAAGCCGGGGTCGATGAATTCGACAGTCGCGACCGGCCGATGATCTGGTCGCTGCTGGGCGGCGAACAGCGCGTGGCCACCGGTCTGGCCGAGGCTCTCGTGGGTGACGACGTGGCCGCGATTCGGGACCTGCTGGCCCGGCACGTCACGGCATCGCCGAAGCCACTGGCCCGCACGACCGATATCGCCCGTTTCGAAGCGCTGCTGGAAACCGTGGCCCCCACCGAACGAGCCACGGCGCGAACGACGCGCGATGCGTTCGCTCAAACGACGGGTGCTGCATGAGTACCCACAACGACTCTTATGGCGCGGCCTGGCTGGCCGCACTGACCGACCATGCCGAACCGTTGGCCGGTTACCCGGCCAGCGTGCGTGTCATCGACGCCGAACTGGGCCATCGAGCCGCGCGTTATATCGCTGTCGTGCCCGATAGCCAGGCGCGTTTCCCGCGGGCACGGGCCGGCGAGGTCGGCCTGGCAGAAGGCTGGGCGCTGGCACGGGCATTGCACGATGCCGTCGAAGCCGATGAGAGCGCTGCCCACAAGCGCGTAATCGTGGCTGTTGTCGATGTGCCGAGCCAGGCCTATGGCCGTACCGAAGAGGCTTATGGCCTCCATCAGGCCCTGGCCGCGGCCGCCGAAGGCACTATTCGTGCCCGGCGTGCCGGGCATCCGGTGGTCACGCTCATCGCCGGCAAGGCCATGTCCGGCGGGTTTCTGGCTCACGGTTACCAGGCCAATCGGCTCGTGGCCTTGTCGGGCGAGGGCGTGCAGGTGCATGCAATGGGCAAACAGGCCGCGGCCCGTATCACCCAGCGCAGTGTGGAAGGCGTGGAACAGTTGGCCCGCGAGATCACGCCCATGGCCTATGACATCGACAGCTACGAGCGGCTGGGCCTGTTGCACGCACGGCTGGATATCGCGCCGACGGCAAGCGATGATGCCAAGGCGGTCGAGCGGGTTCGCCAGGCACTGGCCGATGCCGTGGCTGATATCGGCGACACGCGTGATCTGTCGGCGCGTATCGGGCAGGGCGAACGGACAGCCACCGCCGCGGTACGTCAACGCCTGGCCGAGGTGTGGGCCGGGTAGATGACGGCCGACTGCGCGATCGCAGCCCCCCGCGCGTTCGACTACAGCGCGTCGAATACGCGTGCGGCTATCGCTTGCCCGCATGACCTGGTCTGGTTCGAGGTCGCTGCCTTGCCAGCCGACGTGCCGGACTGGGCCCGCCAGATCATCGCCGACGGCGCGCCGGCGGTGATCCGCCGCGCGCCGCGCGACGCGGCATCGCTGCCGATCGGCATTCGCGGCGTAACCAAGCGCGAGCGCTGTGCCACGCGCGTTGATAGCGCCGCGCTCACGCGCCGCTTGGCACCCGAGGCCATCGTTCTGGAAGAAGACGTTGTAGCGGCCGACCGATGTGCGAGCCTCGCGGCGATCACAGCGCTGTTTAGTCTCTGCGACGAACTTGCCGGCTCGTCATCGACCTGGGGTGTGACCGGCGCGCTGGGCTATGAGCTGGCCACCGGGGCTGCCGTCGCGCATGCCGCCTCGGATATCGATATCGTGGTGTGCATGCCCGAGCGCGATGATCGGCATCTGGAAACGCTGGCCGCGGCGGCGCGCGGCTGTCGTGAGGCCCACGGCGTGCGCTGCGATATCCAGCTGGAAACCCCGGCCGGCGGCGTGGCTCTGGCCGATTGGCTGGGCGTGGGCGCGCGCGTCATGATCAAAAGCGATACCGGCCCGTATCTATCGCCTGATCCGTGGCAGGGCCCATGAGCACGGTCTTCACGTTCCCGGGCCAGGGCGCGCAGCGCGCCGGCATGCTGGCCGATCTGCCGGATTCCGCGGCCGTGCGCGAGACGGTCGAGGCCGCCGAAGACGTGTTATCGGCGCGTATCACGACGCTGGATACGGCCAGGGCACTGGCCACCACCGACAATGTACAGATCGCGCTCACGGTGATGGGCGTGGCCGCCGCGCGGCACCTGAGTGAACACGCAGGCCCGCCGGATGCCGTGCTGGGGCTGTCGATCGGGGCCTGGCCGGCGGCCGTCGTGGCCGGCGCGATCGACTTCGAAGCCGCACTGGGGCTGGTGGCCAAGCGCGGTGCGCTGATGGGCCAGGCTTATCCGGCCGGCTACGGCATGCTCGCGATCCTGGGTCTGGGCGAAAACCGGGTCGCTGGGTTGATCGAGCGGGCGCAAGCTCAAGGCCATGCCGTTCACATCGCCAACGTGAACGCCGATCAACAGATCGTGGTGGCCGGCGCCGACGAGGCTCTGGACGCGCTGGCGTCTCGCGCCAACGATGCAGGCGCGCGGGCCGCCCGACGCCTGGACGTGGCCGTGCCCTCGCACTGTGCGCTGCTCGACATGCCGGCGGCGCGGCTGGCCGAGGTTGCGGCAGGCGTATCGTGGCAAGCGCCGCGCTGCGCGTATTTCTCGGCCAACGCCCGACGGCGGCTCTGGCAGGGCAATGTCGTCGGCGATGATCTGGTCTACAACATGGCGCGCACGGTTTATTGGGCACAAACCGCGCGTATCGTTCAGGAATCGGGCTATACACTCGCAATCGAAATGCCGCCGGGCGCCACGCTGACCGGCCTGCACCCGCGTGAGGCCGCCGGGGAGGCAATCGCTGTAGAACGCACCGGCTGGCATAATACGCCGGCCTTGATACGGCGCGCCGCGCAACAGCCCGGCCGATAGCGCCCCACGGATCGCAGCCTGCGGTCTGTCTTGATCTGACGGAGAATACGATGTCCGATGTCGCGCGCGATACGAGCGGCGGACAGACGCGTGGCGAGCACGTGCTGATGGTCTGCGTGCTGGGCCTTCTGACCGCAGTGGCCCCTCTGTCGATCGATACCTATCTGCCCGCCATGCCCACGCTGGCCGATCAGTTCGGTGTGGCCGATGCCGTGGTGCAGTACTCCCTGAGCCTTTTCTTCGTGGGGCTGGGCTTCGGCCAGCTGCTTTACGGGCCGATCTCGGACCGCCACGGTCGACGCCCGATCCTGTTCTTCGGGCTGTTCCTGTATCTGGGCGCCAGCATCGCCTGTGCGCTATCGACTTCGGTGGAAATGCTGATCGTGGCACGCCTGGTTCAGGGCTTTGGCGCCGCCGCCGGGCCGGTCATGGCACGTGCCATCGTTCGGGACCGGTTTCAGGGGGCCAAGGCAGCCAGCGTGATGTCCTTCGTGGTGATGGTCATGGGGGCGGCACCGCTTCTGGCGCCCATGATCGGCAGCCTGATTCTGTTCATCGGCGAATGGCAGCTCATCTTCTGGATGCTGGTGATCTATTCGCTGGTGGCGGTGACGGTGCTGGCGGTTTTCTTGTCGGAATCCCACCCGCAGCATCGCCGGGTGCGCGATCGCACGCTCGCCCGGCAATACATCGGCTATCTGTCGCTGGTCACGCGTTTGCCGGTGGCTCTGTACCTGATCTGTGGATCGTTGATGTTCGGCGCGCTGTTTTCCTATGTGGCGGCCAGTTCGTTCATCTATATCAACCAGTTCGGGGTCGACCAGTCGCTGTTCGGGTTCTATTTCTCGGCCAATATCGTGTCCATGCTGATCGGCACGTTCACCAATGGGCGCATCGTCGAGCGGTTCGGCTATCGCACGCTGCTGGGCGTGGCCGTGGGCAACACGCTGGCCTGTGCGGTGGTGTTGATCGCGACCACGTTCACCGGGTTCGGCGGCTTCTGGGGCGTGGCGATTCCGTTGTTCTTTTTGTTGTCGACCGTCGGCGTGGCCGGTGCCAACACCGTGGCCGGCCTGCTGGATCTGGCCCCGGACGCCGCCGGGGCAGCCTCGGCCCTGTTCGGTGTGTTCCAGTTCGCCATGGGCGCGATCGCGACCTGGGCCGTGGGGTATGCCGGCGGTGATGCCCAGGCGATGGCCATGGTCATGGTCGGCGCGGCCGGCGGCGCGGTATTGGCCTATCTCGCGCTGCTGCGCTATGCGCCGATGCCCGCGGCATTGTCGGATTGAGGCCGTCGCGTACTCAGAGCCAGAACGCCCGCGGCGATCAGTGCGAGCGCCGAGGGCATGAAGTTGATATCGCCCTGATCGAGCCAGGCCGCCGCCAGCGCGATCAGGCCGAAGATGAGCGCGACGACGAGTCCGGCCCGCAGGGCCGGCCTGCCTGTTTGATACAACGTCCAGACCGTGGCGCCGACGAGATAGAACGCAGCGATCCCGTGCGACGAGATATCGATCCAGGACTGGCCGTCGAACTCGGCAAACGCCAGGTCGGAGGTGCTCGCGGTGTGTGCCAGGATGAGCCCCCCTTGACCGATCACCAGGGCCGCGAATGAGAATCGGACGCTGCAAGCCTGCCCCAAGGACGCGATCACAGGCAGTACGAGGGCGACCGCGGCCACGCTGACCCATTCGACGAACAGCAGCGGATGGGCAGGCACGATCACCTGGCCGACAAATACGGCCAGGGCAAGCATCGCCCATCCGACATATCCGTGGCGGGGGCCGAACAGATGCCTGAGAAGATTCGCGGCGACCAGCCATAGCAACGCGCAGTGCACGAGCGCCAGCACAGGCAGGTTGAAGTCCGTGAACAGGCCGACCAATGCTTCGGTATAAAAGTGGGCATGCAGCGTCGGGGCGAAGGGATACAGTTCGGTGACCAGAAACGCGAGCAATAGAATCAGGACCAGCGGGGGCTCCAGCGTGCCCGTTGGATGACGAACGCAGCGCGGCATCCGATCGGCGAGCATGGCGCCGGCGAGCGTGCCGGCCACGTTGCAGTACACGTCGGTCAACGTGGCTTTCCGGCCCCAGTCATAGACTTGTATCAGTTCGATACCCAGGCACAGCAAGCTGCTCGCCAAGGCCGGGATCACGAGCCAGCGTACCCACCGAGCGCGCTGGGCCAGAGCCAGTGAGATAAACAGCCCCAGAGGCAGATATAACGCGATATTGCCGAGCAGACCGGGCAGTGGCTGGGTCGGCCGATTCCAGTGCCCGAGCAGATAGCGTATCGGCTGGTCACTGGCCCCGGGATACCAGTGGAACGGCGCCAGCGAACCGTACACGATGAAGCCGGCGGTCATCAGTGCCAGCCAGACGTAGCGCTGTGTCATGCGGCTATCCTGGAGATATCGAGGTTCATCGTGGCTCTGGATGGACAATTCATGCCAGAGCCGGCGTGTATGGCGCGCCGGGCCGGCGGTTTATTGCGCACCGCCTGGCCCAACGATGGCAGATTAGCGTGTTGATCAATCGAGGACGGCATATGTCGACAAAACCATTGCGTATCCTGTTCACCGGCGGCTCGGGCAAGGCCGGCCGCCACGTGGTGGCCTATCTGCTCGATCAGGGGCATCACGTGGTCAACGTCGACCAGCGGCCGCTGGATGAGCCACGGGTCGATAATTACCTTGCCGATATCACCGATCCCGGCCAGATGTTCGACGTATTGTCGAGCTACGCCAACATGGGCGAGCTCGACCGGGGCGAGGGCGCGCCGCGCGGCTTCGATGCCGTGGTGCATTTCGCCGCGATGCCGCGCAATTTCATCACCACCGACGCCGAGACATACCGCATCAATACGTTGGGTACCTACAACGTACTCAACGCGGCCACGAAGTTCGGCATCGACAACATCGTCTTTGCGTCGTCGGAAACGACCTACGGCATCTGCTTTGCCGACGGCGAGGTCAAACCACAGTTCCTGCCGGTCGAAGAAGACCATCCCACCGAGCCGACCGATAGCTATGCGATGTCCAAGGTGTGTAATGAGGCCACGGCACGTGCGTTTGCCAAGCGCACCGGTTTCGATATCTACGGCCTGCGGATCGGCAACGTCATCGAGCCCCACGAATACGCCACCGACTTTCCGCACTTCTTCGAGGCCCCGGACGTGCGTCGGCGTAACGTCTTCTGTTATATCGATGCTCGGGATCTCGGCCAGATCGTTGATCTGTGCCTGAAGACCAATGGCCGCGGCTACGATGTCTTCAACGCGGGCAATGATCACAACTCGGTTCATCTGACCAACGCCGAGCTCATCGAGCGCTTCTATCCGGACGTCGAAATCCGGCGCGAACTCGGTGAGCACGAAGCCCTGTATTCCAATCGCAAGATTCGCGAGGCGCTGGGTTTCGAGGAGAATCACCCCTGGCATCAATACATCGCCGCGCCCAGCCGTTGAATCCGGGTTAAAACAGGCACGCGACGCTGCCCATCCACCAAGGGATAGTTGCCCGGTCGCCCCTGAATAGGCGATTGTCGAGTACATCGGATGCGGGCCAACAACGGCCCGCCGTACTCGAAAAGAGGGCACCGTCATGTTCAACGCTGCACGTCGCATCACCGGGCCCATGCGCCGGGTTCGTTTCGTTCTGGGCGTGTTGTTGTGGCTCGGTTTCGCCACGAGCGCGATCGCCAAAGAGGACCAAGACGCTGCCATCGGCCCCGTGGCACTCGAGACCGGCGCTGGCCCGCTGCGCCTGCAGGTCATCGAGCATGCCAGCTTCGTCGCGACCTGGAACGGCCATACCCTCTATGTCGATCCGGTCGGAGATCCCGCCCGCTACGCCGGCCTGCCTGCGCCCGACGTTATCCTCATTACCCACGCCCATCAGGATCATTTCGCCCCCGACACCCTGGCCGCGCTCGAGACACGCCACGCCGTTGTCGTGATGCCCGAAGCGGTTAACGAAAAGATGAAAGAGAACATCGGGGCCCAGCACATCGTGCTCAAAAATGGCGCACAAACCACCGTGCACGATATCCCTGTCCAGGCGGTTCCGGCGTATAACCTGCCGGCTTCGCCGGACGCGCATCATCCGAAGGGCTGGGGCAATGGCTATGTCCTGACATTGGCCGACAAGCGAGTCTATATCTCTGGCGATACCGAAGGCGTGCCCGCGATGCGGAATCTCGACAATATCGACCTGGCCTTTGTCTGCATGAACCTGCCCTACACCATGGACACTGAACAAGCCGCGGATGCGGTGCTCGATTTCAAACCGACAATCGTCTACCCGTACCACTATCGCGGGCAGGATATCGACGACTTCGAACGGCGGGTGACCAGGGCGGATCCGGACATCGAGGTGCGGCGACGGGATTGGTATCCAGGCACCGAGAGCTAGCCGGATGAATACGATCACGTTCGTGTGTTCGCTGTCTTTACTCAAGTGATCCACAGGACGCCGTCGGCGATCTTGCCGCGTTGCGTCAATCAACGATCGCCGGGAGCACGCCATGTCAGTTGCCGCCCATATTCTGGACCCCGAGCGCCCCATCATCGATCCGCATCACCACCTGTGGGATCGCTCGCGATTGGATCTGCGGCGTATGCCCTTCGCCGAGCACGGCTTCAGTGCGATGCTGCGTCAGCGGCCGCGGTATCTGCTGGACGAGCTTTTAACGGATACCGCAGCCGGGCACGACGTTCGTGCCACGGTATTCGTTGAGTGCCGGTCGATGTATCGGGCACATGGGCCGGCCGCGTTTCGCTGCGTGGGCGAAACAGAGTTCGTGAACGGAATCGCGGCAATGAGCGCCAGCGGTATTTATGGCCCGATGCAAGCATGTGCCGGGATCGTGGGGCATGCGGATCTGCGCTGCGGGGCCGCGGTCGGCGCGGTATTGGATGCCCATGTCGGGGCTGGCCAAGGGCGTTTTCGGGGCGTTCGCCAGAGTGCCGCCTTCGATGCCGACCCCGATGTCCTGGGGCCCTTGTCGGCGCGGGATATACCGGCTGGCTTGTTCGCCGACGCCGGTTTCCGGGCGGGCTTCGCCGAGCTGGCGCCGCGGGGCTTGAGTTTCGATGCATGGCTGCTCGAGCCGCAGCTGGCCGAGCTTGTTGATCTGGCGCGGGCGTTTCCCGAGACCACGATCGTGCTCGATCATGTCGGCAGTCCGCTCGGCATTGGTACTTACGCGGGGCAGCGAGCGACGCGGTTCGACGGCTGGCGCAAGCAGATCGCGGCCCTCGCGCGCTGCGAGAACGTGGTGGTCAAGCTGGGCGGGCTGGGCATGCCCTTTCCGGGCTTTGCCTGGTCGTATGCGCATCCGGCCGAGGATTACCGGGCGCTGGCGCAGGCCTGGGCGCCTTATCTGTGCGCGTGCATCGAGGCGTTTGGCGTGGATCGCTGTATGTTCGAGAGCAATTTTCCGGTCGATCATTTCACTTGTGACTACGCCACGCTCTGGAACGCACTCAAGCACGTGGTGCGGGATGCCTCGGCCGATGAAAAGGATGCGTTGTTCTTCGAGACGGCCAATCGGGTCTATCGGCTGGGCATCACGAGATAGATCCGGGCGTCATCGAACCGCTTCGAGCGGCGCTGACGCGGTATTGTCACGAGCTACTTTCCTGCCTGGACTTTGTGATGACGCGAGGACGTGCGATCGGTCTTCTGGCCAGCGGCATGCTGGTGACGCTGTCGGCCGTGGCGCTGGCGCGACTATCATTCGGGCTGATTCTGCCGGCGATGCAGGCCGCGTTCGGGTTGTCCTACGGGCAGGCAGGGCGCCTGGGTACAGCGACCGCACTGGGCTATCTGGCGCTGGTCATGGTGGCCGGCGGGCTGGCCTCGCGCCGGGGGGGACGGTTATCCATTCTCATCGGGCTGGCGTGTCTGGTCGTGGGCTTCTTCGGCCTGGCCGCGGCCCGCGATTATGCGCTGCTGTTGGTCTTGATGACGCTTCTCGGCGTGGGCACGGCGTTTTCCTACACGCCGCTGATTTCACTGATCGGCACCTGGTTCGCCGAGCGCCGCGGCCTGGCGATCGGGCTGCTGAACAGCGGCGTGGGCAGCGGGTTGTTTCTGGCCGGCGCCGTGGTGCCGGCGCTGACGACGGCCGACACCCCCGACGGTTGGCGCCTGGCCTGGGCCGTGTTCGGAGCAGTGGCACTCGTGGCCACGATCTGTGTGGTGTTCTTCTTGCCGGACCCGCCGGCTGTCGCCGGTGATTCGGGCTCTGCGCTGTCGAAATCGGCGGCCGCCCAATCCCGGCGCGGCCTGCGCCGCGAGGTGTTCACCCACCCGTATGTCGTCATCGTGGGCGTGGTCTATGCGGTGGTCGGGCTGACTTATATCGTGCAGGCGATCTTCATGTTCAGCTATGCGCTGGCCGCGGGCGTCGACCCGGTGCTGGCCGGGCGGCTGGCCGCCGCGATGGGATTGATCGGCATCGTGGCCGGGCCGGTCTGGGGCACGATATCGGATCGTCTGGGACGGGCGGTGTCGCTGGCCCTTGCGATGACGATGGCCGGGATCGCCACCGCGCTGCCGGTGATCTGGCCTACGGTGGCCGGTTTCAGCGGCCATTACGTGCTGCTCGGCGCGTCGGTGACGGGCATGTTCACGTCTGTGCTGGCTGCGGCCACGGAAACAGTGTCGGCGCGCGCCGCACCGCTGGCAGTAAGCTTCGTGACGATGTTCTTTGCGGCCGGCCAGCTCGTCGGGCCCGTCGCGGCGGGGGCCTTGATCGGCGAAGGCGATCGGTTTCGGCTGACGTTCGGGCTGAGTGCAGGATTTATCTTCGCCGCGGGGGCGTTGGCCTTGGTCTTGCTGCACACTCGTGTGCGAGCTGTTGCTGCGACGACGGGTGGATCGGCGATGCAATCCCGGTAGAGTGGCGGGAGCGTCGTGCCACCGGGCCCGTCATGACCGAATCAATCGTTGACGCACGTATTGCGTTGCCTGATCTGGAGATGGCGATACGCCACTGCGGTGAGGGGCCGTTGGTGCTGTGTCTGCACGGGTTTCCCGACTCGGCGCAGACATGGGACGCCCTGCTGCCGGGCCTGGCCGATGCGGGCTATCAGGCCGTGGCGCCATTCATGCGCGGTTATGCGCCCAGTGATGTGCCTGGCGACGGGGCCTACGACGCGCTCACCCTGGCTCGGGATGTGCTCGCGCTGGCCGATGCGCTGGCCCCGGAGGCACCGTTCTATCTGGTGGGCCATGATTGGGGCGCCATCACGGGCTATGCCGCGGCCAGCCTGGCCGGGGCGCGTCTGGCGGCTCTGGTGACCGCCGCGGTGCCGCCGACGAGCCGGTTTCTGGCCCATATGAGCGCGGCCCAGATGCGCCGGTCCTGGTATATGGGGTTTTTCCAGTTGCCCGGTGTGGCCGAACGCGCGCTGGCGGCGCGCGATATGGCGTTGATTGACCGGCTATGGCGGGACTGGTCACCCGGCTGGGCCTATACCCGCGCAGATATCGCACCGGTCAAGGCTGCACTGAGCGCACGGGCCAATCGACGAAGTGCCCTCGGCTATTATCGAGCACTGCCCGGCGTGGTGCTCAACAAGCGTCAGCGCCGGCGCATGATGGCCTGGCGCACGACGGTGCCCACGCGCATCGTCTATGGCGAGACCGATGGCTGCATCGGCCCGGAGGTCTTCGCCGGCAGCCAGACGTGCTTCGACGGGCCGTTCGATATGCAAGCGCTGGCCGCCGGGCATTTCATGCATCGCGAAGCCCCGGTGGCCTTCGAACGCCTGGTGCTGGACTGGTTGCACGCGCACCGGTGACAGCAGCACGCGCCCGGCTCAGCCGACCGGCTGGTAGGATTCGCTGGACATTTGATCGGCTGATTGGGTATGGATACCGCGCGCAAGACTTTGCTGGCCAGTGGTTTGGTCGCTACGGCCGGCTGTCTTTGGGGGCTGTACTGGGTGCCGGTGCGTGCCTTATCGGGCGCAGGCTGGCCGGGCGCGTTGGGCTCGGTGATCATCGCGCTGATCGCCGGCACGCTGCTGGTGCCTGTGATCATGGCCCGCCGCTTTGCCTGGCGCTCGGCTGATCGCGTGGGCGTGCTGGCCACGGCCGTGGGCGGCTCGGCGTTCATGCTGTACTCGGTGGGTATCGTCGAGGCCCGTGTGGCCATCGTGATTCTTTTGTTCTATCTCACTCCGGTATGGACCACGTTGATCACGCGCTTCGTGTTCGGCCACGCGGTGCACCCCATCCGCTACGGAGTGATCGTGCTGGGGCTGTTCGGGCTGTTTCTGACGCTGGGACGGGGCGGGTTTTTGCCACGGCCCGAGCGCGCAGGGGAGTGGTATGCGCTGCTGGCCGGGCTGTTCTGGTCACTGGGCTCGATCGGTATCAGCGCGCGTAGCGATCTGCCGGCCGTCGAGAGCACGTTCGTGTTCGTGATCGGCGCGCTGGCCACGGCCCTGATCCTGTTCGGGCTGGATCCGACGCTGCCAACGACCGATGTCTGGCCGCCGGCGCTCTCCAGCGTGGCCTGGGCGGTGGCGGCAGGCGCGGTGTGGTGGATCGCCTCGATGATCGCGCTGGTATGGGCCACCGCCTACCTGGAGCCCGCGCGGGTCGGCATCCTGCTGATGAGCGAGGTACTGGTCGGTGTCGTATCGGCCGCACTTTTCGCCGGCGAGACGATGGCCGGTCTGCAGTGGCTGGGCGGGGCGCTTCTGATCAGTGCGGCGGTTCTGGATGTGGTTTCGGATCGCTGGATTGGTGCGCCGGCTGCAACCGGCTGATCGGCGCCGGTCGTCCGTGTGGTTACGCGCGGTGGCATGCGGTGCTACTTTTGGATGACTGTTTCATATTGCAGCATTCGAGGCGCTCTCATGAACTATCCCACTCTGGGTCGCACTGACCTGGAAACCGCGCCGCTGATCTTCGGTGGCAATGTCTTCGGCTGGACGCTGGACGAAAAACAGAGCTTCGACATGATTGATGCCTGGCTGGATGCCGGTTTCAACATGATCGACACGGCCGATGTGTACTCGAAATGGGTCGATGGCCATACCGGGGGCGAGTCGGAGGCCGTGCTGGGGCGCTATCTGGCCGCGCGCGGCAATCGCGACCGCATCACCCTGGCCAGCAAGGTGGGTATGGAAATGCCCGGGGCCGGGCGCGGGCTGTCGCGCGAATGGATCACATGCGAGGTCGAGGCTTCGCTCAAGCGCCTGAATACGGACTATCTGGATCTGTATTTCGCGCATACCGACGATCAGAGTACGCCGCTCGCCGAAACCATGGATGTCTTCGACCGGCTCGTGCGCGATGGCAAGGTGCGCTATTTGGGGGCTTCGAACTACGACGGCTCGCGGCTTGTCGGTGCGCTGGGCGCGGCGCGGGATATCGAGGCGGCGCGCTACGACGTGCTGCAGCCGCATTACAATCTCTATGACCGTCACGATTTTGAGGATGATCTGGCTGCCATCTGTCACGAGCACGAGCTGGGCGTTACGCCGTATTTCGCGCTGGCCAGCGGGTTTCTGACCGGCAAGTACACAACGTATGCGGATATCGCCGGCACTGCCCGTGAGCCATTTCTGGGCGATTATTTCGATGCTCGCGGCATGGCGATTCTCGAAGCCCTGGATGAGGTCGCCCATGCCCATGACACGACGCCGGCAGCGGTTTCGCTGGCCTGGCTGATGGCGCGTCCGGCCGTCACGGCGCCCATCGTTTCGGCCACGTCGAACAAGCAGCTCGATCAACTCATCGCTGCGACCACCCTGAAGCTGGACGACGACGCCATGACGCGCCTGGACCAGGCCAGCCGATAGTGAACCCAACGCCGCAGTATCTGTCGGAGACACTGGCACTATCGCAACAGGATCACGATTGATGACCGATTTCACGACCCGTTTCTCGCACCTGGATGCCGTCGGCTTCGGCGGCGCGCCGCTGGGCGACATGTTCAAGACCATCAGCCAGGCCGATGCCGCGGCCACGCTGCAAGCCGCCTGGGATGGGGGTATTCGGTACTACGACACCGCACCGCACTACGGCGCCGGCCTGTCGGAGCAGCGTTTCGGCCATTTTCTGGCAGACAAGCCACGCGACGAATACGTGCTCTCGAGCAAGATCGGGCGGGTTCTCGAGCCGGCCCCCGAGCCGGGTATCGCGCCGCCGTTCGTCAACGGCCTGTATTTCACGCGCCGGGTGGACTATGGCTACGCGGCCGCTCTGCAGAGCGTGCACGACAGCCTTCAGCGCCTGGGCACGGGCCACTTGGATATCGTCTATATCCACGACATCGCCCCGGATCATTTGGGCGATGCGTGGACCGAGCAGTTCGAGATCGCGATGAATGGGGCGGCCCGTGCATTGACCGAGCTGCGCGAGGCCGGCCGAATCGGTGCCTGGGGCCTGGGTGTGAACCGCATCGAGCCCTGCCTGCGGGCGCTGGACGCGGCCGACCCCGACGTCTTCCTGCTGGCCACGCAATATGACCTGCTCAACCCGGCCGGCTCGCAAACCCTGTTTCCCAAGTGCCTGGAGCGCGGTGTCGGAATCGTGGCGGGCGCACCGTTCGGCTCGGGGCTGCTGGCCGGCGGTGATCACTATCACTACGACACGCCCACGGACGAAATGACGAGGCGCCGCGATCAAATGGCCGCGGTCTGCAAACGCTACGGCGTGGATCTGAAGGCTGCAGCGCTCCAGTTCACCGCGTTTCACCCGGCTGTTTCGTCGATCATTCCCGGCGCCAGCCGGCCGAGCCGGATCGAGGACAATCGTGCGTTGATGGCCGAGACGATTCCCGTGGACGTCTGGGCCGAGTTCAAAGCCCAGGGGCTGCTGCCGGAATCGGCGGTGGTGCCCGATTGATCGGGCACGTCGGTGGTCGGGTGTGTCGAAACACGTCCGCCGCCACGCTATAGTGCGATGCATACCGGTTTGTCTCGAGTGATCTATGTCTGTGCGTGTGTTTCGCGATGTCTTGCGTCTGTCTTTGGCCGTGCCGCTCTGGGCCGGTCTGACCGCCGGGGCGCTCGCAAAAGACAATACGGCCGAGATCGACAGCCGGGCCCTGGACACCACTGCCCCCGCCACGACCCGACAGGCACTGGCTGACGACGTACCGGTCGTGGCCGATCATGCGATGGTGGTCACCGCCCAGCATCTGGCCACCCGCGTTGGCGTGGATATCCTGAAGGAGGGCGGCAACGCCGTGGATGCGGCCGTGGCCGTTGGCTATGCCCTGGCGGTGGTGCATCCCTGCTGCGGCAATATCGGCGGGGGCGGCTTCATGCTGGTGCACATGGCCGAGACAAAGGCCGGGCCGGCGAAGAATCTGTTTCTGGATTTTCGAGAAAAAGCTCCGGCCGCGGCCACGCCTACGTTATTCCAGAACGACGACGGGGAGGTCGTGGACGGTCTGAGCACGGATTCGTATCTGGCCGTGGGCGTGCCGGGCACCGTGATGGGGCTGGAAACCGCGCGCCAACGCTTCGGCACGCTGTCGCGCAAGCGTTTGATGGCGCCGGCGATTCAGCTGGCTGAAAACGGCTATACCCTGCGCCCGGGCGATATCAATATTCTGGACACCCGCACCCAGGATTTCGCCGACCAGCCCAACGTGGCCGATATCTTTCTGAAAGACGGCATGCCTTACGAGGCCGGCGATACGCTCAAGCAGCCCGAGCTGGCGAAAAGCCTGAAGGCGATTGCCGACCACGGAACGAAAGCGTTCTACGAAGGCCATATCGCCGACGAGCTGGTCGCGGCCAGCAAGGCCCACGGGGGCATTCTGACCCGGGCCGATCTGGCCAACTACACCGCCGAATGGCGGGCACCGATCCGTTGTGACTACGACGGCAAGACCGTCGTTTCCGCGCCGCCGCCGAGCTCCGGCGGTACGGCGATCTGCGAGATCCTGGGTATCATCGACCCGTTGCCGCTGACTGATTGGGGCTACGGCTCGGCCAAGACATCGCATTATCTGATCGAGGCCGAACGGCGCACATTTGCCGATCGCAACACGTATCTGGGCGATCCGGATTTCATCGATAACCCGATCGATGCACTGCTGTCGGATGCCCATCTGGACGAATTGCGCAGCTCCATCAAGGCCGACCGGGCCACACCGTCATCGGATATCCAGGCCAGCCTCGGCCCGGATGAGGGCACACACACCACGCACTACTCGATCGTGGATTCGGCCGGTAACGCCGTAGGGGTGACGTATACCATCAACTACCTGTTCGGCAACGCCAGGATCGCCGGTGATACCGGGTTCTTTCTCAACAACGAGATGAACGATTTCACCGCCAAGCCGGGGGTGCCCAATGCATTCGGCCTGGTCCAGGGCAAGGCGAATCAGGTCGAGGGCGGCAAGCGGCCGTTATCATCGATGTCGCCCTCGATGCTGCTGGATGACAACGGTGACGTCTTCATGGTCACCGGCAGCCCCGGGGGCTCCACCATCATCTCCACCACGCTGGAGTCGATGATCAACGTGCTGGATTTCGATATGAACATGCAGCAATCCGTGAACGCCCCGCGGATCCACAACCAATGGTTGCCGGACGTTACGCGGGTGGAAGCAGGGTATCTCACACCCGAGACGCGCGAAGCACTCCGGGCCATGGGCCATTCCTTCAACGAAACCGACTCCTGGGGGGCGGATGAAGCAGTACTGGTTGATTCGGCCACAGGCAAGCGCCACGGCGCCAACGATCGACGCCGGCCGGCCGGGCTGGCCGCCGGCTTCTAGCCGTCAAGCCGGCGGCGTTGATCCAGCCGCCGGCTCGGGCCCTCACCACATCAGATCGTCGGGTACTTCGTAGCCGGCATAGGGATCGTCGGGATCGGTCGTCGGCGCGGTGTCGTCGACCATGCATACCCGATCCGGAATACGCTCGAGCAGCCGTTCGGCAATACGACGCTCGACCAGAAAGACCTGTTCACCACGGGCCACGATCGCCAGCCGGCCGTTGGCCAGCTGGGTGCGCTGGTTACGGCTGACCGGCAGACGCCGGATCCGCCCCCCCATCGTGTAGCTGTAGGGCGGGTCCTCCTCGGGCGCCGGCTCACGCGCGACGCGATGCCGGTCGATGAGCTGCTCGGCCGCGGCCTTTTCCTCGCGGGCGGCACGCTCGGCGTTGGCCTTTTCGGATTGTGCCTTGTCCTGGGCGCGCTTGACCTCGGCCGCCTTGGCGGCCTCGCGGGCGATCTGCTCCTGCTCGCTCGGGCCGGAAGGCGCGCCGCCCTTGTTCTTTTTCTTGCGAGCGCTCTTGCTCTTCTTGTCCTGAACGGCCTTGCGGGCCTGTTTCTTGTTGGCGAGGCCGCTGTTGAGCAGCTGGTCTTGAAGTGACTGTCCCATGAAGCAGGCAATCCACGGTTTGAAGCAATATCGCTAGTTTAAAGGCTCGACAGGCGCTCTGGCGTGCGATCGATCAATCGATCGCGCCGCCTTCGCTGCCCAGACTGCATTCGGCGCTGGTCGGTGCCGTGTCGCAACGAATCTTTTTCAGCAGACGCTGCATGCGATGGCTGTACCAGCCGTCGTTCCAGAGCTGCTCGCGAACGGTACGAAACAGCCGATGATAGGCGTCTTGTTGCTCGTCGGAAATCGTGACCCAGTATTTTTCGGGAACCGCATCTTCTGCCGCGCGCGCTTGGTCGGCTGCCGGCTCGAACAGGTGGGTCGCGACCCATTCGCGAGACGTTTGCCCGAAGCGGTCAGAGAAACGGTCTTCTCGGATGATGACCTGATTCGACAGCATGCCCAGCGGGAACCGCGCGATTGCGCCATCCTCGTCAACGCCTTCGTAAAGCTCCAGCGGCTCGAAAGCCAGCGCCGGCGCATAAGCGATTGAGACACTGCCGCTGGTGAACATCGGGCCGAACGATGTGGTACTGGCCGGAACCGGAGACAGCCCGGCCTTGTCAGCCAGGGTAAGGGCCTGCTTGTCATAGTTGAGTACGGCCACGCGCTTGCCGGCCAGATGATCGAGATCGGTCAGGTCATCACGGTCGCGGGCCAGCAGATAAGAGCGGCCCAGCGGTGTGACGCCGGCCACTTCATAACCGTCCTGCTGCATATAGCCCGCGGCCTTGGGCGCGGAGATGGCATCGATGGCCTGTTTTTCTTCATGGTAGCTGGTCACACCGCCCAGCATGTCCAGGCTGCCGGCAAAGCGCACGAAACGAATGGTACGCAGACCCGTGAGAATGGCCATGTCGCACTGACCGGCGCGAAAATCTCCGGCCGCCACGGATTCGTCGGCATAGACGCGTGTTTCCATGTCATAGCCCCAGCTCTCGACCTGGGCCAGGTAGGGCTGGAACAGATCGAACAACGGGCCGGCTCGCCCGGTCGGGTCAAAGATACAGGCCACACGTGTATCGCTTGCCGAAGCGTTATCGCTGGCGGCGCCACTGGTCTGGGCCATGGCCGGCGCGCCGCAAAGCAACAACGAAGCCACGATAAGATGAATGGGACGCATGTCTTGGAACCTTCCGCTGGGCACCCGTGCAATGGTGGGGGCGTCTCGGGAGCAATCAAATCATAACCAGCGTCCAATGACATGTTTATCGTTTGGCGTGGGCTCGCATCGATCTTTCGGAAACACGGCAGACAGACACCGATATCACCGCTTGATTCGTATCAAAGCGATGCTATCTATCAATAACGGGATCGTTGCTTGTTCGCGAACGGGTGTGTCTCACTCGCGATCATCGTTCCACCACGGGTACGATTATGAACTTCATCAAGACAACCCTTTTACTGGCCGGCCTGACCGTTCTGCTGGTGCTGGTCGGCGGCGCCCTGGGCGGACGGGCCGGCATGTTGATTGCATTCGTGTTTGCAGCACTCATGAACTTCGGTAGCTACTGGTTCTCGGATCGCATGGTGCTGAAGATGCACGGCGCCCGAGAGGCCACGCCGGCCGAAGCGCCGGAACTGTTCAACCTGGTGCGCGAGCTGGCTCAGAATGCCGGGCTGCCCATGCCCAAGGTGTACGTGATGGACTCGGATACGCCGAACGCCTTCGCGACCGGGCGCAGCCCCTCGCACGCCGCCGTGGCGGCCACCACCGGATTGATGCGTCTCATGAATCGCGACGAGCTGCGCGGTGTACTGGCCCATGAGCTGGCCCACGTGCGCCATCGGGATACATTGATCAGCGCCGTGGCGGCCACGTTTGCCGGTGCCATCGCCATGATCGCCAATATGGCGCAATGGGCGATGCTGTTCGGTGGCTTTCGTGGCAACGATGACGAGGGCAGCGAAGGCCCCGGCATGCTCGGCGGGATCGCGATGATGATCCTGGCCCCGATTGCCGCGACGCTGATTCAGATGGCGGTCTCGCGGGCACGCGAGTACAGCGCCGACAAGGGTGGGGCAGAGATTGCCGGCAGCCCGATGGGCCTGGCCAACGCGCTGCGCAAGCTGGAGTCGGCCAATCAGCGGCAGCCGATGGACAGTGCAGCCCGTAATCCAGGGACTGCGCATCTGTTCATCGTGAACCCGCTATCCGGTCTGAACATCGGCAAGATATTCTCGACCCATCCGCCCACGGCCGAGCGTATCGAGCGCCTTGAGGCGATGCGCGGTCAAGCCCGAATGTAGCCGTATCGCCCATACCGACGCCGGCGTGAGCGCTCCGAGCCGATCGTCGGCTCGGGGCTGTCTCAGGCTGACCGGCCTGGGGCTACTGGCCCGAAATATAGGATTCGAGCTGTTCGATCATGAACTGTTTCTTGTCGATGATGGCCTTGACCAGATCACCGATGGATACGAGCCCGACAACGCGACCCTCATCCAGGACCGGCAGATGACGAAAGCGTTTGTCGGTCATCAGCGCCAGACATTCCTCGACTTCCTTCGAAGGCGCCACGTAGGCCACGCGCGAGGTCATCACATCGCGTACTGCGGTATCGCGTGAGGCTTTGTTGGCCAGTATCAGCTTGCGTGCATAGTCGCGCTCGGACAGCAAACCCACGAGATGCTTGTCGTCCATGACGAGCACGGCGCCGATGTTCTTGTCGGCCATGAGCTGCAACGCATCGAAGACAGAATCGTCGGGCGAGACGCTCCAGATATCGCGTGGTTTGTCACGCAGCAGGTCGTTGATCGTGGTCATTGGACTCTCCTCTCGCCACGCGTGATCGCGTGTTGTTGTACTTCGAGAGAAAGAGTAGCGCGACCGTGACCGGCCACGCCAACCCCGGCTTATTGTGGCGTTTGGTCGCGCATCGGCGCCGAGTCATCGGTGACGGGGGCCGTATTGAAGGGCTTGTCGTCGACTTTGCCCTGGAGCTCGTCCTGCATTTCTGCGGGCACGAGGTTCTGGGCCCGCCAGCTCACGCCGAACAGGGTGGACTTGTTGTCGTGCGAAAAACCGTAGACCGGGCCCACAACGTCTTGCATGTCGCCGGTCTTGGCATCGTAGAACGAGACCAGAAACTTGGCGACCCCGGTACGACGAGCTTTCTTGTAGGCCGCCAACTCGGGCGTGGATACCGTGCCGGTCAGGGGAATCGGAATCGGTATGCTGGGGATTCCGAGCAGTGTGTCCGACTGGTTGATCGACAGCGCGCCGGTGCTGATATGGGCGATGGTATCGGCCTGATCAACGGAACCTGCGATCTTGTAGCCCTGCTCCAGCAGCTGTGACTGAATGCTGGAGACAGCATACCCGGTGCGATATTCACCGTTGGCGAGGAAATCCGTGGTGTCGATGAAGATCGTGTTGCCGCGCGGCACGTTCGGCGTGATCTGAGCGCTGGCGTAATCGGCGGCACTCGAGATGACGAGCTGCTGTCGCGCGGTCTGGGTGGGTTGTGTCTCGCGCACCGTGGTACAGCCGGCGGCGGCCACGGCGACAAGCGCGAGTGCAGTGCACTGTTTGAACATGGGCAGGCGATGTATCGAGTATGGACCTGCATGCTAGCAGATGCCTTGCATACGACTGCTTGACACACGCGGTCTTGTAATCGCGCATGAAAAAGCCGGCACCTCGAGAGGTGCCGGCCCGTATGGTACTGGCCAGGCCCGACAGGCTGGCGTTATGGCCAGCTCGGCCCGATCAGGCCGGTGTCATCCACCCTTCGCGCGCTCGGCCACTTTCTTGATGGCGTCGTTGAGCGTGGCGCTCGGGCGCATGATGCGACTGACACGCTCGTCGTCGGGGTAGTAATAGCCGTGCAGGTCTTCCGGCTCGCCCTGGGCGTCGTTGAGTTCCTGCATGATCTTGTCTTCGTTGGCTTCCAGGGTTTCGGCCAGTTCGCCGAAGATTTCTGACAGCTCGCTGTCCTGATCCTGGTCTGCCAGCGCGCGGGCCCAGTACATCGCCAGGTAGAAGTGGCTGCCGCGATTGTCGATCTCGCCGACCTTGCGAGAGGGCGATTTGTTCTCGGTCAGGAACTGGCTGTTGGCCTTGTCCAGCGCATCGGCCATGACCTGGGCACGCGGATTGTCATAGGTCTTGGCCAGATGCTCCAGCGAGGCGGCCAGGGCCAGGAATTCACCAAGCGAATCCCAGCGCAGGTGGCCTTCACGCTGCAGCTGGCGGACATGCTTGGGCGCGGAGCCGCCGGCCCCGGTTTCGAACAGGCCGCCGCCGGCCATGAGCGGGACGATCGAGAGCATCTTGGCGCTGGTGCCCAGCTCCATGATCGGGAACAG
>MDTG01047235.1_pt1 | contig 23139 bp, 13 predicted proteins | sample 811421 | NCBI WGS metagenome assembly MDTG01 (sample SAMN05326645, study PRJNA326480) | marine metagenome | isolation source: seawater | place: Pacific Ocean: South East | collected 2011
ATTATGAAGATGGAACCTATGAAATGTCATATCAATATAAGCAGATTCCTGTTGGTGGATTTATTATAGAGTTCTAAAAAATCATATATTGTAGTTTACCCTTTATAAAAATAGATTTTTTATAATTGTAAAATTTTATTTAAATTCAAACGATCTCAATAAGTTAAATATTCAGCTATTTTTGTAATGTGCTGTATAAGAAAAGTATATTTTTGAATGGGAGGATGAAATTTTATACTTAATTTTAATAATTTTTTCATTTATAAATGCTTCAGATGATTGCTATGTATCTAAAGTTTTTGTCGATGGTGGTATCAAACAAGAACAGATAAATTATTTTTATTCAATTGATGTAAAATCATCAAGACAACTCTCGCGTAATCCAGAGTATAAAAAAATTGAACAAAAACTTAAATCCACATTTAGTGAAAATTTTAATAGTTTAATTGAAAATTTTGGTTTGTGTTATTTGAAAAATAAAAATCTTGATTTGACAGAAGATTTACATAAAAGTTTAAAGGTATATCTTAAAGACCAAAAAAGAAATTCTAAGCTTAATAGGAAAATAAGAACAAATCAAATTGATATTATTTTTCAAATAATAATTTACGATAGTAATAAAGATTATAATGATTATATTGATATATCTATTAGAAATGCTGATTCTTCAAAAATTTTAAGTTCAGGTAAATTAGCTACATATAAAAAACGGAATCTCCAATTTCTTGAAAATAATATTGAAAATACAATTAATGAATTTATTATTGACTTTTTGAATAGATATTTTTTAACGAGTATTGAGATAGTTGATTTAGATATAAATGAAGATTATAGCGTTATTAGAAATGGAACGGTCTTAAAGGATGATAGAAGTAATTATTTTGAAGATAAGTCTAATAATAGTATAATAGTTTACGATGTTCCTAAATATATTAATTCATTTATTCAGCTTGAAAGTAATAAAAGGATTTCTAAAAAATATTATTTAGAAGACTTATCTAAAAATCTTTTATTAAACGAGCCTAATAGGCAGCTTAATATAAATAAAAAAGGTTTAAAATGTGAATGTGATGATAAACTAGAGAATTTAAATGAAGATTGTTATCTTATTTGCAGTAACCGTAAATCAATTAAACTTCAGATAAGAGATAAATTCCCAATCGCTAGATTACAAATTAAAAATAATAAGAATGATATTATAAGTGGTTTAAATCCAATGATTAATCTTATTACTTTTAAAGATAATAATTCTATAAATGGTAAAGAAATAAATGATTTTTATGAATTTCAATCAAATTTTGAAGGTAAATATTTATCATTGATGAATAATAGCAATTATGCTAGCCCATTCCCGTTTTTAGTTGAGTTTAAGGATAGTTCTATTTACAATGATAAAAAAATATCTTTTAGTAATGATATTAATTTATATAAAAAATCAAAACCTTTAGCTCATTCTATGAATGTTGTATTACCTGGTTCTGGGTTATTCTATTTCGAGGATAAGACGTGGATGTCATCTATTCATTTAAGTTCATATTTGTCTATTGTTGTTCTTGCAGCTAATTCTTATAATAAGTTTTTGGATTATAGGGATCTTTATGAATCAGCTTTAGTCAATTATAATACTGATTCAAATATATATAATCGTAATATAGTTGAGAAAAATTATAGTTTGGCATATGATTCAAAAAGTGATTTTAGAAACTATATTGGATTAGCATTGGTTGTTAATGTATTATCAAATTATTATTTAGATAAAATTTTTAAGGGAAAAATAAAATGGTAAAATTTTTAGTCTCATTGATGATTTTATTATTTTCGTCTTGTGATGATCGTTTAGGGCCAATGGTGTCATTAGATTATTATTGTCCTGTTAATAATTTTAATATTTGTTTAGATGGGTTTGATAACTATGAGTTAACCTGGGAATATGATGCAGAATTTAGCGAGAATTGCTCTGGTACAGCATTTAAGTTTTTAATTTATTCCAGCAATGATTCAAATTTTCAGTTTTCATCTGGAGGGATTTCTTTATCCATTAATCCTGAGTTTGATAATATTCCAAACCAGTATTTTTTAGATGAGAATAATATTTATCATTATAAAACTGATGCTTTTAATAATATTGGTGAAGATAATTTTTTTACAATATTAGTTGATTATAATTTAGATAATGACCAATTTAGTTCTGATAACCCAGTAGAATCACTTGATTTAAATATTAATGGTCCATCAATAGATCTAGATGTAATGGGATGTGGAGAAAATGGTTATGATAGTGATTGTTTAGCTTTTAGTATATCGCATGAAGCTTTATCTTGTGCTTCAATTCCAGGAACAGAATTATATAGATTAATTGAATATAATGGAACTATTTTAGAGGAAAAACTTATAGATACGCTCAGTGATAATTCAGTAACAACTGATCAGGTTTATCTCAATTTATGCGATGGCTCAAATATTATTGATATAGATGGTGTTTATACTATTGATTTAGGAAAAGAATTTTGTAATCAGATATATCCAAATGAAGATTATACTCTAAAATATTTTTATAAAAATAATGGTATTAATTCTGCTGCTACAGCATATTCTGATATGATTCGTTTTAATAGAAATGATATTTACCTATCATCTAAACCACTTTCATCAATTTCTTCAAGATTATATGTAAATGAAGAAGTGAAATTAAATAATTATAACCAAATTTTATTATATAATTATGATAATTCATCTGTAGATAATCCTGATTTTTCCATAAACATAAATGAATTTAATATTGAAGATATTTTATTTGAAAATACTAGAATTTTTGATTTAGAATCTATTGATGATGATAATTATTTCGTACTATTAATTGGAGATTATAGTTATTCATATTATGATGATTTGTTAAATCTTCAAACTTTAGATGATGAATTGTCAGGTTTTTTATTAATCGAAAATTTCCATTCATCAGATATAAATAATGGTGATGACTTCTATATGAACAAATATGAGATTACATCTCCTGATTTTAATGATTCGCAGAATCAAGGAAGTTTACCTATTGAATTAAATTGCAGTGAAGCTTTGAGTTATGTCGAAAATATAAGTCATTCAGAATTTGATTTTTATTTGCCAACTGTTAAAGAATGGGAATATGCTGCTGGGTATAATATTTTTACACATGAAACTTCTGTATATCCTTGGGGCAATGAAATAGATGCTTATTATGCAAATTATCTAAATAGTGATTTACCATCTGATTCTACAGGTACTGTTGGTGTAGGATTGCATGAATGGCCAAGTCCATTTGGATTATATGACATGTCTGGAAATGTAATGGAATGGACATTGAATGAATTAAATGAATGCGTAGCAAAAGGTGGGAACTATTTATCAAATGGATATGATTTAATGATAGATAAAGACCACACTCAAATTGATCCAGATGATACATTGGGTATTGGATTCAGAATAATAATGAAAAAAATGGAGAATTAGTTATGAATTTTTTAGTAAAGTATATTTTTTATTGTTTGATTTCTATTGTTTTATTCTCTTGTACTGGAAGTAATGCCATGGATTATAGCAATGATGATAATGAAAATTATGAAATTAATGATGATTGTAATGGTACATGTCTAAGAGGTACGCTCGTTGATACAGTAGGTGGTAAATATCCAATTATTGGTGCAAGAGTTTCTACTATCCCATCAGTAGATAGAATTGTAGAGAGTAATGATGAGGGTGTATTTTTTATAGAATCTGATCAATTTGATGCAGATATGAAATACAATATTAATATTCAAAAAACAGGCTATATAGCTAATTCTCCAAGTAATTTGAGGGTAAATATAGATACTACAATGAATCTTTATGAAATAGTGCTAACAAAAATACCAGATATTGAAATTGAAATTGATTCTATAAGTATAAAACAAGGTGGGGGAATAGCTCCTAAATCTGATTAGTATTTAAAAAAGGAAAGTGATATGAAAAAGATATTTAAATATGTGTTTAATTTCTTGATTTTGACAGCATTGACTTTTGGACAAGATTATAATTTTTCTAATCAATGGTCTATTTATGGATGCATGGATATTAAGGCTAAAAATTATAATTCTAGTGCAACTAAAGAAGATGGTAGCTGTATCTATAACATAATTTATGGATGCATGGATCCTAAAGCCAAAAATTATAATATTAATGCAACTAAAGAAGATGGTAGTTGCATCTTTGATATTGTTTATGGTTGTATGGATACTATGGCTAAAAATTATAATTTTAAGGCAACTTCTGATGATGGTTCATGTGAATATAATGTAAAAGAAAAGTATGATATTGAAACAAAACTTTCAATTTTTGGTTGTACTGATATTAGTGCAAAAAATTATAATTCAAGTGCAACCATAGAAGATGGTAGTTGTAAATATCAAAATGTAGAAACTGAAAATCCTCCTATAAAAACATTTGGAAATAATTTCAATAATGTTAAAGAAATAGAAAAAAATGAAACATCTATTTATCCAAAATTTAAAAAAATTGAATTCTCAACTATATATCCAGTTCCTGGAGTAGGTCTTAATATATATAATGATAAGAATGAATTATTAGAATCGTTGTTAACAGATTCATATGGTAAATCATCATTTATGCTTGACTTAAATAAAGGGTCAGGCATACGAGTCGAATCTTCAGACTCTAAATATTATTTAGTTTTTAAAGAAGGTAATTATATTAATTGGGATAATTTAGATAATAGAGCTCTAGGTGAAGCATATAATTTTTATATTTATTCAAATATTGATTTGGTATTTAATATTGAGATTGCAGATTTATATACAAATGAAATTGTTGATAATGCAAATTTTGAATCAGAGGATATATCATTATTTGTTGAGAAAAAAGATAATGTATTTACTTTGAGAATTCCTAAAAATGAACTTTTAGATAAAAAAATTCAAGTAGGCGATGAAATATCAGTACTTATTTCTACATTAGATATTAATCCGACAAAGACAATTGATATTAATATTGATCCATTTAAAATTAAAAAATATAAAACAAAAATTGCTCGTCAAATAACCAAAAAAATTCAATTCTTAGATTCCTATAATAATAAACCATTAGAGAATATTAAAATTGAAGTTAATGGACATATGAAAGATTATTTTGATACTACTGATTCAGATGGATTTTTATATTATAAGTATTTTGGTGAATCTATTGGTAGCCAGATTAGCTTTAAAGCTAATGCTCGATATTATTTAGAATTAAATAGTCAATACATTCTTGATGCTGATTTATCATCTCATCCCGTATTAATTAATCCGATTTATAAGAAAATTAAAGTCATGAATTCTACTAATAGAGATATTGCTGATAATTTATCTTTTTATTTAGATGGTAAAATTATTAATGAATCTATAGATAATGATGAATATAAACTGAATTTTTCATCAATTGATAAAGATTATTCTATATTAATTAAAGATAAGAATAAAATGTATGAGGACTCAAATTTGAATTTAAATATCAATTATGACAATGTTGGAAAGTCTGATACTTTTATAATACATGAGATTACAAGTTTAGATTTTAAAATATTTGATTTAGAATCAAGAAGTCTTCAAAATGGAATTGTATTATTAAATGATAAAAAAATAGGTGAGACAAATAACTTAGGAGAATTAAAGTATCAGTTAAAGTATACAGATGAACCCATTAATATATCTTGTTTAAAAGACGGTTATGTAAACGAGCAGTATTCTATTAATCTTAAGCCAGGAGAGAATAAGCAAAATATTACTTTAAAAACTATTACTTGTCAACTTAGATGTTATGATTATAAAACTCAGAGGAATATAGAGAATTTAATTATTGAAAATGAAAATATTGTTGATTATTCTTTTGATAATAAGACAGGGTTATATAAAATTCAGTTTTCAGATTTTGGTGATTATAAATTATCTATTTTTGATGAAAATGATTTTTATCAAGATTCAGATATTATCATATCAATGAACAAATCAAATATAATGAAAAAACATGATTTAGAGATTTTTGAAAAAACATTCGTTGTATTCAATGTATTGAATGAAAAAAATCAAGGTCTTAATAATGTAGAAATTACAGTAGATGGTAAATTAATTGGCGATACAATGAAAACAGGAAAGCTTAGAAAAAGAATTAAGTACACTAAGCCTAATATAAAAGTTAAATTTTCTGTGAATCAATATTATAATCTTGAAAAAGAAGTAAGTGTAACTGTTGGTGGAAATAATAATTTTGATATTTCATTATCTCCATTGCCTAATATTGAGTTGTCAGTAGTTAATTCTGAAGACAAGCAATCTATTGATAATATAGTTTTACAAATTAATGATAAAGAATTTGAATCAGATGAAAATGGAAAATTAGTTATTAAACCAGATTTTATTAATCAGAATTTTCAAGTATCATTTTCAGATGGAGAAATTGATTATTATAATAAAGATTTAGCTATCATTTATTCAGATGCAAATTTGTCTTATGACTTTTTTCTAAATCCTGTTCCTTATTTGTACATACAAGCATTAATAAAATCTGATGAAGCACCTCTTTCTAATGCTGATATTTACTTAGATAATCAAAGAAAAGGCAAAACCAGATCCAATGGAAAAATTAAGATAAAAGTTGAAAATAATGGAGAATATATTTTAAAAATTTCTAAGGCTCGTTTTGACGAAGAAATAGAAAAAATTAAAGTTTCTAAAAGTAGAACTGATATAGAATTATTAGTTAATGAATTAGAACAGTATATTTTTGTAAATGATAGAATGGGCGAACCTTTACATAATATAAAGATAAAATCTAATAATGATGAATTCTTTACAGACGAAAATGGTAGAGCTCTTATTAATCATGATTATCTATCTATACCTATTGAACTAGAGTTTGTAAGTGATAGAAATTTTCATGAAAAACTTGTTAAAGAATTTTCATTTATTAATAACTTTGAAGAACACGCAGTTGTAATTAATACAAGGCCGTTAAAGTTAGAAATTCAAACTATTGATGGTTTAAGCGGCAAAGATCTTTCAGAATCTATTAATGGAGTAATTGAAATAAACCCTCGTCCGAATACGAAATCAACATTTAACTTGGAGAATGGCTTATCGAATATTGATGTCTATGATTCTGGTGAATATAAATTTATTTTTAATTTACTGTTAGATAAACAATCAATTCAAATAGAAAAGAGAATTTTTTTAGATATAGAAAATGATACTATTCAAAAGAAAATTTATATAAATAAACCAGAATTATTAATTGATAGCAAAAATGTTGAAAATATTAGAATCATTAATTTGAATACAAAAAAAGAATATAAAAAAGATAATACAAATTCAATTATTCTAGATAATTATGGAGATTATAAGGTTGAATACAGTATAATTACAGAATCTAATAGAAAATTTGATGAAAGTACACGTTTATCGATAAACAAAAGCGTTAATGAATTAGATTTAATTGTATCGAATGAATATGTTGATTGTATAGTTAAAAAAACAAATAATGATTATGATTGGCAATTAGCTTGTTCTAATTTTATTGATAGTGAAGATCGAAAGGGGTTAAAACAGTCGAAAGATTTAAATTATTGTGAAATATTAGAAGATCTTGCACAAGATGCATACACAAGTTCTGATTTTAAAATATCCTCTTTATATTATGAAAAAATAATAACATCTGTTAATGAATGCGAAACAAATCCAGATTATCATAAAGCTTATACAGCTTCGCTATCTAAAATTACTACAAGAAATTTAGATTCAGAAGAATTTGAGTCTTGGAATGAAATTGAAAAATATTGGTCTAATAATGGCAAGATAAGTGAAAATTTTGATACATATAATAGAGTATGTGGAATTATTGGAAGAAATTGTGAAAAAGGGGAATCAGAACTTAGGTTGACATTACTTGCATCTATTGCAAATCTAATGGTTCAAAGTAAAATGTTTTCTGATAATTACTTTGATGAAGAATTTGAATCAATTTGCAAAATTAATCAACTCTTGTTTAATCAAGTATCCAAATATGCAAAAAATGTTCCTTATAATAAGAAAGAAGCATTTATTTCATTAATAGATCGTAATAGAATGGATTGTAGTGAATAATGGGGAAAAACTTTATTATATTGATTTTTGTAACATTTTCTATAGGAATTATTTTTAAATATTTCTTTTCATTTAGGGAATTTGAAGATGATGCAAAAAAAATTAATATTGAATTTAGTTTATCAGAAATTGATATGATTTTATATAATGATCCAAATCTAAATTTTGATAAAGTCTTATCAAATCATTTATACGAATTAGAACAATATTTTTTAAATGCAAAGTATGATTTTTCATATTCCAAGGATTATGCTCTTGCTAATGTATATTTCCTTAGATATAAAGAATATATTGCAGCTAGAAACTTATTATCAGAAATTAATCATAACTTATATTTTGAGCCTCGCTCAATTAAGCATGGGAAAAAAATACCAATTTTGTCTACTGGTTTAGAAGAATTAGCTTTAACTAATACAAATGCTATTGAATATTATCGTTATCAAAAAGAGATAAGTAATACTTATGGTGAATATAAGTTAGTTGATTCTGATTTTTTTAATATGAACCCATCTGATTTAATAGTACTTAATGATTTTGAACAAGGTGATTTAACTATTTATAACCCATATTTTTATAATCAAAAGGCAAAGAAGTATTTTAAAAAATCAATATCTTGTTTTAATGATTTTTTAGCTAATTATAAAACGCAAGATGAATATTATTTTAAAGCCTCTATTAGGCAAGAATTGTTAAATATGTATAATAATCATCTAGTCGAAATTTTTTTTGAAAATGAATCTATTTATGAAAATATTTTAAATTTGTTAAATAATGATTATATAAATGGTTTTCAACCCGATTTGGTTGACTTCTTAATTTATGCAGAAAAAAATACTTATCTTGATTTAGATGAAGCAAAAAAACTTTATAAAAAAATAGATAATAAATCAATAAAGGTTTTATATAGAATGAAGAGAGAAATCTTTGATTTAAAAAAAATTAATAAGAGAAAAATTAGAAATATTGAATGTGAGAATTTTGAAGATAATGTTTTGCCAGTAGAATTATATATTGCAGAGTCTGAGTTAATGTTTAGAAAAGATAAAAAAAATAATGATTTTGATTGGATCGATATGGCTGATTCAAATATTAATGATTTTTGGACTAAGTGCATTACTGTTTATCATCAAATAGATATGGAAGAAGTTTGTGATGGATGCCTCGTATATAACAATTATGACTATACGTTGTTAACCTCATTTAGGCTTGGCTTATGGCATGGGGGACAATTACCTGTATGGAATGGACGTTTTAACAGAGTATATACTAAAACTTTTGATGCTGATATAGTAGATCCATCTTTTGGTCGATTAAGAGACCAAATAGATTTATGGATGGGAGCTATAATTAAATAATTATATTAAAGGAGATTTGATTAGATGAAAATTATATATAGTATTTTTTTAATACAATTTATTTCAATTTTATTATTTTTTAATTCTTTAATGGCTAGTACATATTATGGAATTAGATATGCAGAGACTTATATAGAAATTGACCATTTAGATCCAATCTATTCAGATGATTCTTTTAGATGGCTCAGATTTTCAGAATTGGTTAATGCGAGATTAGTTACTAATAATACAAAGTATCAACCAATACCAGATTTAATTGATATGTTACCTTCTTTCAATGATAATGAATCTAATTTTTCATTTAGAATAAGAGAGTATCAAAATTCTGGTAATATAAAATGGAAAGATGAGAAATTAATTACGGTTGATGATATTCAATTTTCATTTGATTTATATAAACAAAGTGATAGATCAGATTATTCAGATATTGTTAATTTAATTCAATTGGAAAAAAATAGTGATACAGAATTCACATTAAAGAAAAGTGATTCAGCAAATTTAATTGAATTTAAAAATGCAGTTAATTTTTATTTGCCAAATTTATTTATTTTACCAAAACATTTAATTCGTTCAATCCCACTTGATAGATTTGGTGAATATACTAAAAAACCAATTGGTGCAGGTCCTTTTTACATTAGTAGTATATTGCGAGATGGTGAGAAAAAAAGTATTTCTTTGACAAAGAATATATTTTATCATAGAGAAAAAGAATATTCCGAAGCAAGGACGATTAAAAATGTTGATATGGTGACAGATCCAGAGAGAGGTAATGTTATTAAAAATCTAATTAAAGATAAGGATAGTTGTATAGATACTGATGGTAATAATTCATGTATTGATATTCTTGTTGAAGAAGTTGATAGTAAAAGTGTGAAAGATGTACTGTCTCAAACTCAGCATATAGATTCTTATCCATATGCAGAAAATTCATGGATGGGAATAGGTTTTAATACAAGAAAGCCTCTTTTAGGAGATAAAAATTTTAGAATTATTTTTGATATGATAATAGATGATCAAAAAATAATTGATAAATATTATAATAGAGGTGGAACTGAAAATATGGCTAAAGATTTAACAGGCCCATTTAATCCTGATTTTGGAATTTATGCACAAAATACTTATGATAGATTCTCAGCTACATGTTCTAATGGACAAAGTCTAAGTCAGAATGAATGTGAGCAATCTGGAGGAAGATGGTTATTTGATGAAAATGCAGTTATTGATTTGCTAGTTGAAGGTGGTTTCCAAATTAAAAATGTTAAAGATAAAAAATATTTACAGGTATTTGATCATGAGCAATCCACATGGAAAGATTTAGAGTTTGTACTACTCTATAATCAAGTAGATGTACCAGACGGATCATTTACTAGACAGGCTATTAAAAAAATAATCTCTCAGTTTAAAAAATGTAAAATTAATATTATTGAAGATGCAGTGCCTACATATACTTTATTTAATAATAAATTAAAAAATAATGATAAATGGGATTTAGTTTTTAAGGAATATATATTTGATTGGAAAACTAATATAGCTCCATTATTTGAAAAAAATTCTCCAGCTAATATAACTGGATATTATAATCCTTTTCTCGAACAATTACTTTCTGAATATAATACTGATGCAGTAAGAATTAGAAGAGAAAAGGGGCAGGAAATTCATAGGCATTGCTGGGAAAATGTACCTTATCTATTTCTTTGGACAGTAAAAGCTAAAACTTATTATAGAAAAATTGTAGATAATATCACTGTAACTCCAATGACTTTCTTTGGAACAGTTACAGATTGGAAAATTGAACCGAGGCAAAACGAAGAAAAATGAAAAATTTTGTTTATAAAAAAATTATTAATCTTTTTATAATGATATTCTTTACAGGTTTATCAATGTATTCTATTATATCCTTTGATACATCCTTTGTAAAAACTTTTTTAAATTATTGTGAATGGCTATTTAATTTTATTTTAGGTAATTATGGTTTAGACTCAAAATCTAAAGAAATAATATTTTTTAATTTTTCAAATGATTCATCAAAACTGGCAATTGGTCCAAAATACTTTAATACTATTTTCTTATCTATTGTATCTATTATTGTTTGTTTTACTCTTTCAAGTATTCTTAACTATTTAATAATAATTCATAAAAATGTAGTCGTTAATAAATTTGCATCTTTCTTTAAAACTACTATTGAATGGATTTCTTCATTGCATATTATTATTATTTGTTTATTTATTTTATCTTTATTTGAGACTAATATTTCATATTTATTAGCTATAGCTATGATTTGCATTGGTACAAATGCATTTTTTGAAATCTCATCTACTCAGTTCTCTGATATGAAAGATTTAAATTCTAAGGATTTTATTATTGCAGCAAGAGCATGGGGTGACAATGTTGTAAAGCATATGAATCGAAGTTTAACTATTAATAGTATTAATCAAATCATGGGAGCTTGGATGCTTTTTTTATCTAACGTTATGATATTTGAGATTATTTTTCAAAAATCTGGTTTAGGTTATTTATTATTTGAACATTTTTTACTTCAAACAAAAACTATATCTAGTCAAAGTACTGCTTTGATTTCTGAGCCTAATTTATTTTTAGCAATATCTATGCTTGTAATTATTACAATTTGTATTATTAATACTTTTAAGAACATTATTATAACCTATTTAATGGATTTTAAGAGGTAACTTTATGAAAAACGTAATCAATTTTTTATTTTTTGTTATTTTAGGTTTGTTAATATTACTTTCTTTTTGGAAAAATATAGTTCCTTGGGATGTTGATTTTGATGAAGTCTGTGGTCAAGAGTATACAGTTGCTTTTACTGATTTTAATTGTCCGCTTGGGACCAATGAATTTGATCAAGATTTTGCATTAATTCTTTCAGAGGCTATTTCTTATAATATTTCGATATCTATTATAGGTTGCTTATTATTTATGATTTTTGGAATTTTATTTGGATTAATATTAGGATTAGTTAATGATTTTCCTAAGAATAGAAAAAATATAATAAAAAAACCTCAATACATATTAAAGTTTTTAATAAGTATTATAACAGAAATTTCTAATAGCTTACCTTTTTTAATTATTCTAATTATTAGTGTAATGTATGTTAATTATTATGTGGATGCACAGAATAATGTCATTAAAATGCAACTTATAATTACAATAATTGCATTATTTAATACTCATAAGTTATCAATGCCTTTAAGTGATAAGATTAAAGCATTAAAAAAAGAGGAATTTATACTTGCTGCTAAAGCATCAGGATTAACAATGCCTCAATTAATCTTTAAGCATATTTTGTATTATGAATCTAAATCATTAATAATTATTAATATGATTAATTTCTTTCTTTTTTCTGTTATGATGGAGATTTTCTTAACTGTTTATCAATTGGGATCATTGCCAGGTCAAATTTCATTAGGTAATTTAATATTTTCATCCAAAGTAACTTTACCTTCATTACTTTTAGGAGGTATTACTAATAGTCAATTGATTTATATGACTTTATTGCCATTTATATTAATATTTCTATTATGTTTAACTATACGTTGGATTGGTCAAAGGGTTTTATTTGTAATGGAGAATTCATGAATAAAATATTAGATGTAAAAAATTTAACTATAGCATTTTCAAAGAATGAAAGTAAAGATCAAAATATATTTTTACAGTTTTTTAGAGAAAAGAAAAAATCTTATACTTTATTACGAGATGTTAGTTTAAGTGTTTTTGAAGGGGAGTATTTAGGATTAGTTGGTGAATCTGGTTGTGGTAAGAGCCTTACTATGAAAACAATATTTGGAATGATTGATTTTGATCCAGGTATAGTTTCTGGTAAAATACTTATTAATGATTTAAAAAATAATAAAGAAATTTCTGTATTAAATACAAAAGATAGAAAATATTACAATAAATTTTTATCTAGTACATATTTTTCTGAAAATCATTTTGTCGTAAATAATGGTCAAATAATATTTCCTGATGATTTACTACTAAGCAATAATAGTATTTTTTATTTATATAATAAAGAGGGTGATTTTAAGAAAGTAATAATTGGTGAGTCATATAAAAATTATGTTTATAGTCTTTCAAGCGAAGAAAAGAAATATTCTCATTGTTTTATACTTTGTAAAAAAATTATTCCTTTAGATAATAAACGAAATATTAATGATATACTTAAGTCTTCTAAATTGAATAGTATTCCGGGAAAGTTTGTTTCTATAATTTTACAAGATCCTTTATCTTTTATGAATCCTTATTGGTCAATGATTAAACAGATGAATAATTTAAAAGATTTACATCCATCCAATGAGACAAATGATATAGACGCTATATTAGAAAATGTTAAGCTAAATGATAAAAGCTTTAAAAATGCATTACCTAGAGAATTAAGCGGAGGACAGGGACAGCGTGCAATGATTGTATTGTCCTCTTTAACTAAGCCTAAATTATTGATTGCTGATGAGCCTACAACAGGATTAGATGTAACACTTAAAAAAATTGTAGTTGAAAAGTTTAAAGATTTAAAAAAAACTATTTCAGAAAAATTTTCTATGATTTTTATATCACATGATTTGAATATGGTTAGAAGAGCAACTAATAGAATGAATGTTATGTATAAAGGCCAGATTATAGAAAATGGTTTATCTAAAGATTTTATAGATTCTAAAAGACATCACCCATATACAAAAAAATTAATAAATATAACTAAATCTAATTTTACAAGTGAAAGTTTTTCTTCAGATAAGATTCCTGATGATAAGAAGTTTGGTGGATGCTCTTATTATTCCGTTTGTGAGCATAAATCAAAAAATAATTTATGTGCTAAATTAACTCCTCCCGCAATTAGTGTTGAAAATGGAGATGTATTGTTAGAAGAAGATCCTTCAAAGCCCTGGGTTAAATGTTGGTCTTTTTTAAAGGAGAATAAATGAAGGCAATAGAGTTAAAAAATTTTCATTTAAAATATTCAAGCTCAGGTTTTGAGATTGGTCCAAAATTTAATATGACTATTAATAAAGGTGATTTTCTTGGATTAGTTGGGGAGAGTGGTTGTGGAAAATCCAGTATAGGAAAAGTTTTAATAGGCCTAATTAATAAAGGAGAAAAAGATAATTTTGGAGTTTCTTCATTAAGTGGTGAATTATTTTTTCAAGATATGAAAAATGATATTAATTATTTAAATACAAGCTATAAAGAATTAACAAAATTAAGAAAAAATGTTCAGATGATCTTTCAAAATCCGCGATCAGCATTAAATCTTAAAATGCCAGTTATTAGTACTTTGATGGAGGCTGCAAGAATAGGCAATCCAAAATTAAAGAAACAGGATTTATTAAAAATAATTTATGATAAAGTTATAAGAACACAATTTTTAAATAGAAATATTAAATACGATGATTTTTTAAATCAAAATAAAATTATTGCATCAAATGGATCTTTAAGTGGTGGTGAAAGAAGAAGGGTTAGTATTGCAAAAGTTATGTGTATGAATCCATCAATTATTATAGCGGATGAGCCTCTAGCCAGTTTAGATGCATCTATTAAACTTGATATTTTAAATTATCTTATTGATGAGTGGAAATTAAGAAAAGATACTAAGGACCCTTTAACTTTAGTCCTTATTTCTCATGATGTTGGTGTTATAAGTAACGTATGTAATCGGGTTGTGGTAATGTATGGTGATTTAATGAGTAAAAAAGGAAAAATTGTTGAAGAATTTAATCATCCTAGGAAGTTTAAATTAGAAGTAGATAAAGATAATCATTCTTATACTAATGAGTTAATCTCAGCATCTAAATATTTTAGTAATGAAACGGAAGAAAATGAATAGAATATTAAGTCATATTATTTGTTTATTAATTTTTATTTCTTTGTCTTTTACAGCAGATGAAAAAATGTTTTTTTATAGTTTGGATGATGAGAATATTTATATTCAAGAATTGGATTTATTATTTGAAAATATTAATGTTGATTTAAATGAAGAAAAACAAAGTGTTTATTTGAGAATAAATAAAATTAATAATGAAGAAAATAATGATAATTCTTTAGAATGGAATACAAGAGCATTAAGATTAAGAAGAAATAAGTATTCTGAAGGATTTTCAGGTGGAAATGCTAAGGATAAATTTACCCAAAAAATTCTTACTCATTCAATAGATGATAAAAATATTATATTGGAAATGCCCTTGATTGCATCACTAGAAGATTATGATGAACTTATTTTAAGAAATATTCCTTTAAAATCTAGAGGTGGGTATTATGGTGAATATAATTTAGAATTATCTTATTACAATCAATCTAATAATAAAAAGAACTTTGTTGATGATTTTTCTAATCAATTAAATTGGTCTAAAACAGGTATAAAATTCATTGTATCAAAGCCGATTATTGAAATTGAAAAAAATTATAATTTTAATGATTCACAGTTCAATTTACCGATAACTTTTTCTATTAAAAATAATGGAAAATTAATATTTAAAGCTAATAGGCAATATCAAATAAAATTAGATGATAATTTATTTTGGTCTAATAAACTTGATGATGCTTTAATATTTTCTGATGGAAAAAGTATTGAACCAGAATATTATGAGGTTGATATAGATGATAATAAGTTGAATATAGTATTTAATAGAGATATTAAAAGTCCTATTATAAGATTCAATAATTTTAATATTATGACTAAAGATAAAGAAGTCCCGTTTAGCCAATTAGAACTATTAGTTGATTTATCTCCTACTTCTAAATACCAAAGCGATAATGTGAATGGTAGAAATGAAACTGGTGTTTCATTCGTCTCTAAAACACAAAAAACTATAAATGTGGAAAACATTGATATTACTCTTGGTATAGAAAGCGAAGGTGATTTTTCAATTATAAATGATAAAAAAGGTTTACTTTATATTCCTCCTATTAGTATTAAACAGTATAATAATTCATTTTCGTTAAATAAAAATTCAGTTTTAAATATAATTATACCTGATAATATAAAATTAACGTGGGGTGATATTTCTGAAAATAATAAAAATTATAAATTATCAAAAATAAGTGATAAAAATATTCGAATCGATTTAAATAAAGATTTTAATTTAGAAGCTTTAGTTATTAAAAATTTATTTTTTAATTCAAGTAGAAATACTGTAAAACCATTTAATCTAAAAGTAGAGTTTTCATCTGATCAATTTGACAATTATGAAAATATATATTGCGAAGATTTTATATCAAAAGGTCAAGTAGATATAGATATAAACGATCAAGTTATTTTTACTTCAGAATTTGAGCCTATTCTTGATGAAATAGTAATTAATCAAGGCAAGAGCCCTCCATTGTTGCCTGGAGATAAAATTATTATAGATATCAAAGATTCAAACACATTATTTTTTAATTTAAATAAAGAAATTATAAATGATAATGATTTAGATATTGATATTCAAGATCAGAGTATTTCTATTTTGATAAAAGAATCATCTGAAAATTTATCCTCTATTTCACTTAAAAACATACACTTCGAAAGAGCTCAGAAGTCAGAAAGTAATATCTCTTTTAATGTAAGATTTATCCCTGGTAGATATTTAGATTTAAGAACTAATTATAAAATAAATATGCCTCTAGCAAAACTTTCAGTTATTGATATTGCATTTAATTTATCGAATAATTATGATGTAGTTAGAGATGTTTATAATGATAATAATTTTCATAATTTACCAGATATAACAATCACTAATACCTCTAATGACTATTATAGTGTTAATCAAGTATCAGTTAATATTCCTGAATTTAATTATGAGTTTATTAAAAAAAGATTAAACGTTCGGACTACTAAAATGAATTCTGATGATATTGAATGCTATATTAGTGATAATAAAAAAGAAATTATTTGCGATTTTTCAGATGATATTCCTTCTGGGGAAATTATTACTATGCCTAATATTCAAATAGATGTTCAGTTGACTGAAAATGAAGATGATTTGAATAAATTCTTAAATCTTGATATAAATGTTAATGATAAAATAATTACTACACAATCAATCAATAGTATTGGAATTGGAAGTCCTAGATTAATATCAATTGATAATCAAAGTATCTATTCAAATGATGAAGGATTTCAAGCTTTATATCAAATTGAAGTTGATTTCCAAGATATTCCAAATTCATTTAAAAATATTAATCAATTATTATTACACATTCCTAATAAGATAGATCTAGAATGGGGTATCAAATCAGATTTTGCCAATATAGTTACAAGTGATAATAAACTTTATAAGTGTAGGGTATCGATTGGTAATAGTAAAAAAGATATTTTAATAGATATTAGTAATATAAAATCAAAACAAAGAGAAAAAATGAATATTGGTGGTTTAGATTTTATTAATTCAGGTTCAGATACAGATGATTTTCCTTTATATCTTTCGATTGATGATGGTGAAAATTATTCAGCAAAAGATGATAGGACTAAAAAAATAATCAACGAAGGTAATAGTTTTGATATTATAACTAAGGAAATACAAGAGGATTTATTCCCAGTTAAAAAGGGAAATTTTTTAATTTTTATCCTAGATGAAAAATCTCCATATGTATGGGATAATGAAGGCCTATTAGATGATTTTAAAAGTAATGGAAAATATTCAGATATATATAAAGATGGATCAAGTATTAAACCAGATTCTCGAATGCTTGGAATACATGAGGTTTTAGATAATGGTAAAAAGTTAGTTTTTCCAATAATTAATGATATTAATATTCAAATTACAGGTATTGGTCAAATGATGGATTATACTCAAATATTAGGATTACGATTACCAATTGTAAGACAATCTAACACATTCTATGATAATGATAAGATTGTTAAGTTAAGGTTAAATACAATGTTTGGTGATAGGCTTTTAAAAAGTAGTGATAGAGGTATAACTGACAATAAAGTTACGTTTAAATCAAATCAGTGGATTAATCCAAAAGGAACTAAATTAAGATGTGATATTGTTATGGGTGAGCCTGATGAGGGTTTTAAAGAGCCTGTGCAGCGTTTATGGTATATGAATCCTCAACAGCTAAAATATTTAGCAGATAATTGTGATGATATTCTTGATGGTCAAGAAAAAATGAATTGTTTAAGTAAGGGAATTGATAATATAGTTAAGGTTTTCCGTGAAGATAAAGATAAAATATATATAAAACAAGATTGGCTATTTTGGTATTATTTAGCTTATTATAAATTTAAATGGACAAAAAGTCTAGGTGCTAATGTTAAGTTTCCATATAATTTATTTGGTGAGACAAATGTGAAAATTAATAGAAAATGGGACAAATATATTTCTGAAGCAGAAAAATTTGGATATGGCCCAAAATACTATAGTAATTTTCCAAAACCTGATGTTGAAGATAATGCAGCATTTTTGGTTATTACAAATGAAATAATACCAGAACTTGAAAATCTTAATTATCAGACTGTATACGATAAATTATTTGATGGTTTATATGTGACCAAAAAATTAGTAAATGGCAAAAAAGAAGAAGTCTTTTCAAGGTATTTAATTGCTCTAATTTCTGATGTATATTTTAAAGACTCAAATAAAATTTATAAGAAAACACTAAGTCAGTATCAATTAAAGAAAATAAAAAGTCTTTATAGAACAAAAAAGAATGAAAATATTAGTTATAATTATGAACAATATATTTCACAGCATAATAATGCTTCTGTTAAAGAGTACTTTATTACAGATCCACGAAAGAAAGATAAGTATAATGAAATAGTTGATAGAATTACTATGGATCCTCAAAAAATATACACGGATAATATTATTGATGAAAAGGGTAGTGTTAAAATATTTTTTAAACATGATAACCAAAATGAAGCAATAAGTAAAGATTGGAGAGTTGAAATTACAGAGTTTAATAACAAAGGCTTTCCAGTATTTGGGTATGGATATTATTCAAATACTCAAAAAATTAATTTTGATAATCAGAATTTTAATTTTAAAGGTTCAGATACATATGATATAAATTTTGATGATTTAAAGAAAGAAGAAAATGGAGCAATGACACTTGGTTTATCTATTGGATCAATTCTATTGTTGCTACTTTTATAAAAATATGATAATTATAAAGAAAATATCAATTTTACTTCTACTACTTTCTTCTGTTTTTATGCAGGAGTGTATGGAATTTTATGAGATTGAAAATGAAATGAATAATTTTCTTAAAAATGAAATAGCAATTTCAAAAAAACAATTTAAAAGTGATGATGTAGATGAATATTCTGATAAACTATTTATAATGAAAAATTGGCTAGAATCAATTTCTTGTTGTATTGATTGTCATGATGGACAAAAAGATGAATTGAGATATAAATTACATTATCAGTTTTCTAAAAATACAATGTTAAGGTATGGTGAAATGATTGGATATCAAGCAAGTTTAGATAAATCTATAAAGTTTATAAGTAATATAATTAATAACTTAAAATCAGATCAATTTAATAAAGATAAAAAATATTGCAAGGACGAGGATGCCAATGAAGATGATTGTTATTTTATTCATGAATTATATTTGGATAAAAGTAGATTTGAATCATATTTAAGTAGGTTAGAGAAAAATTTATATAAATATAAAAGTGAACAAGATATTTTAAGAAACCAGTACAAGGATATAGAGATATATATCAAAAATAAAAAGTTTGATGAAATGTTGGAAATTAGAGATAAGGATTCAAAAACGCCAATTATTATAAGTTTAGATGTACCATTAATTTTTTATGATAAAAAGTTTAAAGATAGTTTTACAGATAAAGAATTAGAAACTGTTAATGATTCTACAAAAAAAATTTTTGAAACTCAATTTGATAGAATTGAGAATTTAAAGAGACTATCGGAAAATTTTAAATTAACCTCTTATGATAAGGATAAAGGATTTTACTTTAAAATCCCAATGGTTCCAATAGTTCAAGCGAATAGAAGTATAGGTATTGAACATTCATATGCAATCGTAATAAATAGTGCAAGCAAAGTCTCTAAATATAGGTTTGAATTAACATCTAAATCTGAAAGAAATAAACCCTTTGAAGGTTGGGTAATCGACCCTATGGATTATAATTGGGATTTTGGTTTGAAAGAAGTTCCATTTGATTGGACAAAAATTGAAATTGATGATAAGAATGATTGGGTCTATCAGGATAGTGAAGGTTCTGAGATATGTAGATTCGAAAAAGATAAAGATAATCCTTTAACTTTAAATCTTGCTTATAAGGAGATATTTATCCCTATTTATAATGAAGAGGATAACAAAATCATTTTATATCAAAAAGATACTGGTGATATAGATGGATATAGTTTAAAATTTTTAGAAAATAGAAGAGTTGATTTAAGAAAAACTGTAATTAAATCATTAAAATATTTAATGTTTTTATTATTATTTGGGATGGGCTATGCAGAAACTGTTTAATTATATATTTTTGATATTTTGTTGCTCTATTATATATCCAAATTCATTTATTGAAGTTTTTAAAGCAAAGGATGTTATAGGAATGGGAAAAAACTATCAAAATCCAGAATGGAGTTTAGATAGCAAAGCTTTTACTGTTGAGATGCATATGGATTCTAGTAAAGCTAAAATATTTAAATTATTTTTAGGTGAAATTAAAGATCAAATTCAATTTTCAGCTTTAATTTCAGACACCTTTAAAAAGAAATCTTCAAAATTAGGTAAGAGTAAGAAAGTGAGAGAAAGAAATTTAGGATGGGTTGCAGATGATGAGTTCCCTAGGTTTTATGGAACTTTAGATGTATCAGATAAAATAAGGGATTGTTATCTAAGAGAAAATAATCTTGATATCGATCCTATATCAGAATTTGAAGATCAGGACCTAATAGATATTGAAGATTTAGAAGTTTATTTTCCAATGCGAGAATATACTATTTCAGATTCATCTATATACTTTACAACTTATTCTGATGCTAAAAGAATATGGACATTTAATCATCATGACACTGATGTTTTTGATCAATTTACGTATTCTGTTTTAGCATATAAAAATAGTGAGGATAAGATTGTAGATAAATTTGATATTCCAATTGTTTCTTTGTCTTCGTCAAAGAATGAAAATGAAATGCTTTTAGTCTCTTATAATGAGAATCAATCTGAAATTATTTACTTAGAAAAAGGAAATAACTACGATCCAGATAGTGATATTAAGTGCTATGATAGAAGAATTATTAAGAAGCCTATACAAGAAAATATGAATTATTTATATGGTATTTTAGATCCTAAGGATTCTAATCGTTATTTACTTATTGCAAGAAATCAAATATCAGCTAATTCAGAAAATAAAAATTTAGCAAAAGTTTTTGTTATGAACGAGAGTGATAACGATAATATAGAAGGTGAATTTACAATGTATAGATCTATGGAAATGGTAGTATTGTATAATAATCCAGAGATTCAATTTCATCCGATTACCAGTGACATTTATTATATTGTTGATGATATCAATCAAAATAAAAAAATAGCTTATTGGGATGGAAAAAAGTCAAATTTATTATCTCTTGATTTAGATAATATTAAGAATTTTAAATTTTCTCCTGATGGTAAATATTTATTAGCAACAACATTTGAGCCAAGTGATTTATATATTTATGAAATAATAAAATGATGCAATCTATTAATATATTAATTTTTATTCTTTTATCAACTGCTTCAATGCAAGAAGCAGTGGTTGATTTAAAAAATATATCAACTGATACATTTTATAATTCAAGAGATTTAAATCCTTCATCTTGCGGAGACATTGATGGTGACCTTTGTGATGATTGTGGGATTGATACTTACTATACTTGTCAAAATAATGATCTAAACTCTGATTTTGATTGCAGTGTATTTAATAATGATGATCAAAATGGAACAGATTGTGATAGTAATTCAAATTGTGATTGGAGATTAGGAGATCCTGCTAATGATGGAATAGATACAGATGGTGATGGTTTATGTGATTATGGAGATAATGATGATGATAATGATGGATGTAGTGATGATAATGATTCTGATCCAATTACAGCAGGATCTGACAATGATTTAGATGGTTTAGCAGATGAGTGTGATCCTGATGATGATAATGATGGGTGTTTAGATGCATTTGATTCTGATCCTCTTGTCCAAGGGGATGATTTAGATGGTGATGGAATAACTAATGAATGTGATTCAGATACGGATGGTGATGGATGTGAGAATACTGAAGATTCAGAACCATTAATTGCTAATGAAGATACTGATAGTGATGGTTTAGCCAATGAATGTGACCCAGATGATGATAATGACAATGTTTTAGATGACGATGACTCTAATCCACTTGATAATACATTATGCTCTGATATAGATGAAGATAGTTGTGACGATTGTTCATCAGGTATTTATAATATTGATGACGATGGTATAGATACAGATAATGATGGTTTATGTGATACTGGTGATAATGATGCCGATAATGATGGTTGCCCAGATGAATTTGATGATGATCCCTTAGATAATGGACCTGATACAGATAATGACACAGTAGATGATGATTGCGATACTGATGATGATAATGATAATGTCGAAGATGATGCTGATTCCGATCCACTTGATAACACCCTATGTTCAGATAATGATAA